>Ga0307515_10001271_pt1 | contig 57323 bp, 51 predicted proteins | sample 17_EM_MG_FD_194513 | JGI IMG/M metagenome (GOLD analysis project Ga0307515, IMG submission 194513) | Populus trichocarpa ectomycorrhiza microbial communities from riparian zone in the Pacific Northwest, United States - 17_EM | ecosystem: Host-associated > Plants > Roots > Unclassified | place...
TGAGATCGTCAAAACCCCAATAGGATAAGCCGTAAGGCTGGAAGTGTGACTGTCCCTCGATCATCTCCTGCACCTCAATGATCCGTTCCTCCAAGGACGCGACCGCTTTCATGCCACCTCCTTTGATCCCCTTGTGGCGTAACGCTGAGGGCCTGGCAAGCCGACAAAGGTCTGGGCAAACCCCAGGTTCGGCACGCTGACGACGGGCCAGGATGGAAAACCTTCCTGCCCTGCCTGCCGGCTGACTCTTAATGACACCAGCCCACCGCGAGCTCCCACCCGCGAATCAGGTTCAAGACGATGCAAGCTCAAATCGGGACATTCGGAAAGTTCTAATGGCCGAGCACCTGCCCTTTCTTGAAGTGCACTCAGAAAGAACTCTTTCTGCCGGCCCTTTGTTGGACACTGGCGGCAACGGCAGCGGCAGTCTTTGGCATGGTGGATGCGGCGTCGGTCGATGAAGTAAACAGCTCGTTCATAAAGACCCGTTCTGGTCGACGCGCCTGCGAAAGTCCTATTCCATCCTCGGGTGGAAGCAGGCGTCTGCGGATGGTCAACGGGTGATTCCTTCGATGACGGCTGCAGCGCGACGCGGAGATTAGCGATCGTTCGGCAACGAAATGGGCCTGTGGTTCGTTTCCCATCAATGCGATCTACAGCCAAAATGACACGGAAACGGTTCATCCAGAAGATATTCGCAAATCGAGCAAGGCTGCCCGAGCCTGCGGTGCTCAAGGCAGTTATCGAAACCGTCGACCGGGTCGACGCCTATTGGTGGAGCCTTCCGGAGCGCGCAGCTGTGCCGGAAAACGTCCTCCAACGGATTGATGCACATGTAAAGTTGATGACGCCGATACTGAGCACTTGCGCCGATCAGTAAGACTGTCCGCGCAGGGTGAGAGAGAGCGTCGCCTACAATGGGCTTACGCAGCCTCCCAAACCCGGTTTAGAATCTTCGCCGCAAGCGCAGCCTTATCTTGAGGCAGAAAACGTCCATAGTGTTGTGCGACCATATCGGAAGTATCCTGAATCGCGTAGCTTGCCTGCTCATAAGAGCCGGTTTGTTTTAGGATATGGGTCGCGAGCACATCCCGCACATTATGAGGTCCATGCGGCAATAGGCCCTTGATAACGCCGCGACCGACGTGCTGCAATCCGATACGACAAGCTCCTCGCCAATTTCATGGGCTTCGTCAAACTTGCTGCGAGCGCCATATGGTTGAAATAATTAAATCGTCACCACTGCCTAGTTGTGACGAGATTTCCTGCGCGGGCATTGTCGTGAGGAGCGGACGCAGGTTGACGATGCCATGGCTTCCGGATCGTTGCGATGCCAGCCAGCAAGGCAAATGGGCAAAGCGCTGTATGTGCGCTGTCTAGTATCGAGACCTAGCCGATCGGCAGTTGGAGAGATCATCTGTTATCACCGTGTGAGGATCGTATTTCGCGAGCGGAATAATCAGGCCTGGCTGATCCTTGCGCTTTTCGATGGCCAGAAAGTGATAGCTCTCCGCGACGATCATGAACCTGTCGATGTAGCCGAGCTCGTCCGCCAACTCTCTCTCCTCGCCGTGCGGGAAACCGGGGACGATGCGATCCACCAGCGTATTGTAGAATGTATTCTTGGATTTCAGCCAATCCGTGAAGGCCGTCTCGAGCCCCCAGATCCGGGCCTGCTGCTCGACGAGTTGCCCAAGGATCGTACCGTTGTTCTCGATCAGTTCGCAAGGTATGATCTGCCAGCCAGAATTCCGGGTGTGGCCGAGATACTTCCATCGTTCATGAAGCAGTCTTGTCAGCTTTGCCGGGAATGATTTCGGTGGGCGATCATCATACATATCCCATGGATTCAATACGATTCCCGCATCCGTTGTGTTTGGAGTGACGACACGTATCTCAGGATGGCGTGCCAAGCCGCGTATGGCATCCCAGTCCCGTTGCGCAAAGAATTCGGCCCTGACAGAACTGACGATGTGGGGTTTTGAAATCTGGTTTCCTGAGGCGTCCAAGCCGCGTTCGATGACGGTATAGAGCCCGTCCTGATCGTTGAGGGTTTCAACGAGGCCATCAGCTATCGCACGGACGATAAGGATGCCCCAGTCGCCGCCAGTTGCTTCGTTCATCAAGTCTACCTTCATATCGAAGAAGGCACGCATGAAATTGCCGCCACCAAACTGAAGAATGCGCGGCGTGGGTCGGACAAGTTGCGGCGAAAACGAAGCATTGAGCTGCTTCGGCGATTTATGAAGCACGAACTAACTCCGTCTTTCGATTAGAATCTTGAGTGTTTCGGAGCGCGTCTCCGACCAATAAGGCAACGCTTGCGCCGCGTCTTCGAATGCAAACTTCCTCGAGATAAGCCCATCAGCGCGATCGCCGAGTTTCTCAAGGCATTCGATGACACTTTGGAAATCGTCCAGCGTCGAATTGCGGGAACCGGAGATGTCGAGCTCCTTGAGATTGAAATACTTGGTGTCGTACGAGACCGGCGCCTTGCTGTAGCCGATATAGACAACCCGGCCGGAGAAACATGCCAGTTCGACAGCCTGGACGAAGGTTTCCGGTGAACCGACGGCCTCGAGCACGACGTCGGCGCCGTCGCCATCGGTGAGTTCGCCGAGGCGGGCGGCGACGTCCTCGCGGCCGGAATGGATGGTATGAGCAGCACCAAAGCGGCGGGCGATTTCAAGCTTTTTGTCGCTGATGTCGATCGCGGTTATGGCCGCGCCGACGGCTGCGGCCCCCAAAATAACGCCCATCCCGATCATGCCGCAGCCAATGACGGCAACACGATCTTCCGCGTTGACACGGCCGCGCTTGACGGCATGGAAACCAACCGAAAGCGGCTCGACGAGCGGCAGATGATGCGGAGGCAAGGTGTCGTTCAGGATCAGCTTAGCTGCGGGTAACGCAATCATGTCGGCCAGTCCGCCATCTTGCTGGACTCCCAGTGTTTTATTGTATCTGCAGGCGTTTACGCGGCCTTTTCTGCACGACGAGCACTGCCCGCATGACGTATAGGGCAACACCGTGACACGTCGACCCGGATAAAAAGCATCGGGCACACCAGGCCCTGCGGAGACGATTTCGCCCCCGATTTCATGACCGGGAATTCGCGGCAGTTCGACAAGCGGATTCATGCCAGTGAACGTTGCCAGGTCCGAACCGCAGAGGCCGACATGGTTCACTGCAATCAGCACTTCCCCAATTTTCAGCTCGGGCTCTGATACCTCCCGCAAACGGGATTGGCGAATGTCTTCGATCACAAGTGCGCGCATGTCGCAGGCTCCGCTTCAACTGTTTTGAGGTTTTGAGATATTGGCAGTGACGAACGCCAACTGGCCAACGGAAGCGCGCGCTTGGTCGGCCCGCCGTCGAAAACCTGCGATGAAGTGGGGAGCCGGGTCTCCGGCTCCCCACCTGGACTACTTGAACTTGTCCATATTGTCCTTGGTCACCAAGGCGGCGCCCGAGTCGATCAGCGACTCTACCTTCTCGCCCCGTATCGACTTGACCAGTGCATCGACACCGAGCTCCGCCATTTTCGTTGGGAATTGGGCCACGGTGGCATCTTCGATGCCTTCCTTGAGGGCTTCTTCTTCGCCGCAACAGAAGTCGAAGCCGACCAGCACGATCTTGTCGGGCGATATGCCGGCATTTTTTATGGCACGCGACGCGCCGGCGGCCGGTGGCCCACACGCAGCATAGATCGCCTTGAGGTCGGGATTCTTGGTCAGAAGGTCTTCGGCGACGCTGATGCCGAGCTCCTCGGTGCAGTTCGTGCCGCCCTTGCCGACGATCGTCACATTGACGCCCTTGAGACCCTCGAGCATGCCATTGACGCGATCATCAAGAGCTGGAACTCCTGGAACGCCCTCAAGTATGCCGAGTGTGTCGCCGTCCTTGAGAACCGTCTTCAGGTATTCGCCGGCAATCTTGCCGGCATTGAAGTTATCCGTAGTGGCCAGAGCGGTCTTGCCATTCCAGTCTGGAATGTTGTTGTCCATGAGGACGACCTTGACCCCGGCTGCGATGGCTTTGTCGAGCGCCGTGGCGACGGTCGGATCAACGGGCGTGATAGCGATGCCCTGGACGCCGTTCGTCACCATCGATTCGATAAGCGCGATCTGCCCTTCGATGTCAGTCGCCGAGGTGCCCTGGCCATAGGTGATCTCGACCCCCGGATGTGCGGCGGCATAGGCCTTTGCCGCATTCTCCATCGTGGCGAAGAACGGCACCGGAAACTTCGTGATGAATCCGAGTTTGACTTTGTCCTGCGCCAAACCTGGCGCTGCAGTCAGTGCAAGGAACGCGACCGCGCCCAGCATTATCTTGAGTTTCATTTTCCTTCTCCCAGTTTGATCGCCTCGACCGGAGGCGATACCCATCCACCGCCCCTCCAGGCGGCGAACCCATTAACTCTCTGCACCGACAATCATCGAAACCAGCTCGTGCTTGTTGGCCTCGCTTGGCTTCAGCTCGCCAACCCTACGGCCCTGCCGCAGCACGACGGCCCGGTCTGCGAGCTCGACGACATGTTCCATGTTGTGGGTGATCAAGATGACCGCGTTGCCTTCGGCGCGAAGCTGACTGATCAGATCGAGAACCTTGCGGGACTCTCTCAGACCGAGTGCGGCCGTCGGTTCGTCGAGGATGACGAGATTGCGGGCAAAAACCGTAGCCCGTGCAACCGCTATGGCTTGCCTCTGCCCGCCCGACATCAGGGCCACGGGCGCATCGAATTTCGGTAGCTTTACCTTGAGCCGGTCGATCACCGTCGCGGCTTCCTGGTTCATGGCGCGATTACTGAGAAATCTCAGCGGCTTCGGAAGCCAGGCGGGGAAATCCAGCTCCCGGCCACAATAGAAATTCTGCGCTGGCGTCAGATTGTCGAACAGGGCCAGATCCTGATAGACGGTTTCGATCCCGGCCCGGCGCGCGGCGGCGGGAGAATGTAGCGGCGCCCGTTCACCATCGAGCAGGATGTCGCCCTCGTCGAGGGCATGGATGCCGCTGATGCATTTGATCAAGGTCGACTTTCCGGCTCCGTTGTCGCCGAGAAGTGCCAGGACCTCACCGCGATAGGCATCGAGGCTGACACCCTTGAGCGCGTGGATGGCACCAAATCGCTTGTGCGCCTGACGTACGGAGAGCGCTGGCAACGTTGTGTCGCTCATTGCGCCCTCCCGGCCTGAATGACGCGAACGCGTGCTTCAAGGTGATTGCGCAACACATCGGCTTCCACTGCGACAACGATCACCAGGCCGATGGCGATCATCTGCCAGAAAACGTCAACGCCAAGGAGGTTCAGTGCATTTCGTATGACGCCAATCAGCACCGCGCCGATCAGGGCATGGCCAAGGTGTCCGCGACCGCCCAGGAAGCTCGCGCCACCGATGATCACCGCCGCGATGGTGTCGAGTTCGAGCAGATTGCCATATAGGGGGGATGCCGCAGCGGTTCTGCCCGAGAGCACGATCGCGCCAATACCCGCGCAAACCCCTGATATGATATAGGTCGCGAGAAGCACGTTTTTGACGGGGATGCCCATGCTCTTGGCGGCGTCCGGAGACCCACCCACCGCATAAATCCAACGCCCCGTAACCATGGCCTTGGCCAGGACAAGGAGCAGCGTCGCCACTCCCAGCACCACGTAAAAGGAATTCGGCAGGCCGAAGCTCCAGTTGCTGCCCAGCGCGGCTATCGGGTCCGGCATGCCACGCATCGTCGTGTGACCCGGTGCAAGTTCCAGCGCGAGCCCGCGACAGATGCTCAGCGTCGCGAGCGTTATGATGAAAGGATGCGGCAGGCGCCCGTAGACGAAGACGAAACCATTGATGGCTCCGACAGCGGCCCCGGAGGCCAACATGGCGAGCATGACCAGCGGCGCGGAATCGATCTGCTGGAAGGTCAGTCCGCCGATAACCGTGGCGAGTGCCAGGTTCGACCCCACCGAAAGATCGATTCCGCGCGTCAGGATCACCAACTGTTGTCCCATGGCGACGATCGCGATGACAGCCGTTTGAGAAAGAATGTTGCCGAGGTTAATCGGCTTGAGAAAGTTGGGCGTGATCATGCTGATCAACGCGACGAGAAGAAGCAGGATCAGCAGCGGGCCGAAGCTTAGCAACAACAGGCCGATTCTGACCCCGCCCCCACCTTCCCGCGAGCCCGGTTCGATCGCCTCATTTAAAGAACCCGCCGGACTATCGCCGCCACCCTGTCCCACTGACAATATTTCCCCCTGGTTTTATATGTATAAGAAACATACTTGATTTTTCAGGCAAGTTGTTTTTTATGTATTAAAATACCACTAGGATTCCAGTGAGATGAAGACGGACACGATCTACAAACGGGCATACAACGACGCGCTCGACATGCTGGAGCAGATTGATTTCGGTGCCGAGTTGCCCACTGAGAACCACCTCGCCGCGCAGATGGAGATAAGCCGCACTACCGTCCGCAAAGTGCTTGGATCATTCAAGGAGCGGGGCCTGATTTCCGCAGGCCTACCCAGAATCAAGCTGCGCGCGTCAGTTGCTGCGAAACAGCGCTATCCCGACGCCGAAACCATTCCGATATCCGCACAGGTCGAAAAGAGCTTCATGCAGTGGATATTGAAGGATGATCCTCGTCCTGGAACAGTCATCAACGAACTGGAACTCGCACGAAAATTCGGCATCGCTACAACGATCATCCGAGAGTTTCTCAACAGGTTCCAAAGATTCGGGCTAATCGAAAGGCGAAGAAGCACCGGCTGGGTGTTCAGAGGATTCACGACCAGCTTCGCTCTGGAGCTATTTGAGATTCGTGAGATGTATGAACTTCGTTCAGCCAGGTGTTTCGCTGAATTGCCCGAGACTTCTCCAAGCTGGCAAGAGCTTTTGGCAATTCGAGAAGCTCACATGGATTTGTTGGAGGATATAGACCGGCGCTATCACGATTTTTCCGAGCTCGACAGTCAGTTTCACAGGCTGGTGAGTTCGGCCTCGCCAAACCGCTTCATCGACAGCTTCTATGACATAATAACGCTCGTATTCCACTATCACTATCAGTGGAAGAAGCACGACGAGCGGCAGAGAAACGAGGTCGCTATCCGCGAGCATCTTGCTTACATAGACGCGCTCCTTCGCCGGAATGCCCGGGCCATTGAAACCGCCTGCCGCGTCCATCTTCGGTCTGCGCGTGTGACCCTGATCCGGTCGACCGAAGCCTAACATGTCCTGCCTGACAATTTCTCGCCGTACATGTCCCTTCCTGGCAATCCGGGAACTTCGCTACTATAAGAACGGACGGTCAGGTTCGGGCCGATTCAAGCAACGTATTCCGTGCGGACGCCAAGTGTGCGCGACACGCCGCGTCCAAAGCTTCAAGCTGGCCAGCCTTGAGCGCTCGAATATACGCCAGATGTTCTTCAATAGCGCGAAGGTTACGTGACTTCTGTGTTACTCGATTCCACTGATAATGATAATGGAAGACCATGGAAATCACGTCGTAAAAGTCTTTGATGAAGCGGTTGTCGGAGGCTCGATGAACCAACAGGTGAAAACGTTCGTCGAGCGGCGAAAAATCTTGGAAACGTTGGTCGAAATCTGCCAGTAGCATCTCGTGGTCTCGCTCGACCGCATCAAGTTGCGACCAAAGCACATGATCCTTAGGCAGTTTGGCGAACTCGAAAGCCGAGTGCAACTCGAACATTTCCCGCACATCGGCGAGTTCGAGGGCAAACTGCCGCGTGAAGCCCTTGAGTGTCCAATGACCATTCAGCCGCTTTTCGATCAGGCCAAAACGACTGAATCTGATCAGATATTCTCGTACTGACGTTGTCGCAACGCCGATTTCTCGCGCCAGTTCGAGTTCGTTGATATGCATCCCGGGCGCGGCGTCCCTGGACAAAATCATTTGCATGAAATGCTGTTCGATCACTTCGTGCAGAGAATTCGTCGCGCTCTCCGGGAAATAGTCTTCGGGCAGGGGGTCGCGAAGGACGGTTTTTCGCTGCTTGTTCCAGGCAATGATTCCCGAACGCCGAAGTTCGTCAAGAACAGCGTGGGCAGTACTTCTCCCGATTCCAAGACGCAACGCGATTTCCGGCTCCGACGGCAGTTCCATATCCACCTGCAGAGTCTGGAGATAGCGGTTAAATGCCTTCTTGAATAAGTTGTTAGTCTTAGCCATTTTCAATTCATCCAAGGAGAGTATATGGCCGACCCACAAGTGCGGCGCTCTATTGCCATTGCTGCTAAGCGCCCCACGGCGACGTCGTCAATATGCAAGTGGATGGCAGAGACAATTCTTGCTCGAGAATCAGAAATACGACGACAACATTGCCGCGAAAGTTCAATGATTGAAAAGCTGGATCGCTCATGACTTCCCATAGTTAACCGTGACCCTTTCCCCATTTGACAATGTCCGGCATTTGTTGTTTATCGATAAACAGCGCTGCGATCAATGCTCGCTCGCTGCTTCATCATGAGAACTCTGGGAGGAAAGACATCATGACGATATCGACAACTGAACTCACGCGCCGCATGTTCATGGGTGCAACCGCCGCCGCCGCGATTGCTCTCGCGTCGCCTTCCTACGCGGCGGACGTGACGATCCCGATCATCGTCAAGGACACAACCTCGTTCTACTGGCAAATCGTATTGGCAGGCGCTCGTGCCGCCGGAAAAGATCTTGGTGTCAATGTTCCGGAACTGGGCGCGCAGTCGGAGTCCGATATCGCGGGACAGATATCCATCCTGGAGAATGCAGTGGCCGGCACGCCCGCAGCGGTCGTCATCTCGCCCACGGAATTCAAGGCGCTTGGCAAGCCGATCGATGCAGCCGCCAAATCCGTGCCGATCATCGGTATCGATTCGGGGGCGGATTCGAAGGCATTCACCTCATTCCTGACAACCGACAACATCCAAGGTGGCCGCATCGCGGCTGAGGGACTTGCCGAAGCCATCACGAAGATGAACGGCAAAGCCGAAGGCAAGATCGCCATCATCACCAGCCTGCCAGGTGTGGGTTCGCTTGATCAGCGTCATGAGGGATTCGTCGAAGTCATCAAGGCGAAGTATCCGGGCCTCGAGATCGTCGCCGACAAGTTCGCCGACGGCCAGGCGACGACGGGCCTCAACATGATGACCGACCTGATTACCGCCAATCCCGATCTCGTCGGTGTGTTCGCATCGAACCTGATCATGGCGCAGGGTGTCGGCCAGTCCATTGCCGAAAACAAGATGGGCGACAAGATCAAGGTCATCGGCTTCGACAGTGACGAGAAGACGGTCGGCTTCCTAAAGGACGGTGTCTTGGCCGGCCTGGTGGTGCAGGATCCCTATCGCATGGGTTACGACGGGATCAAAACCGCCCTTGCAGTCTCCAAGGGCGAGAAGGTCGAGCCGTTCGTCGACACCGGCGCTAACCTCGTGACCAAGGAAAACATGTCCGATCCTAAAATCGATGCGCTTCTGAATCCTAAAATCTAATAGTACGCTCAGGGCCGCGGGGGCGTCGCACGCTCCCGCTGCTGGACTAATGCGGGGGAGACGACCAGATGGTGGTATCGGACATCGTCCAAACACCGATAGCGGACGCTGACTACGGCTTTGCGGAAATCGTGCAGGGCACCGCCGTTCTGGAAATGATCGCGCTACGCAAAAACTATCTTGCGGTCGAAGCGCTGAAGCCGGCCAATCTGTCCTTCAATGCGGGTGAGATCCACGCCATCGTTGGGGAAAACGGCGCGGGCAAATCGACTCTCATCAAGCTTCTGACCGGTGTCATTTCCCGCAGCGGCGGGGAAATTCGCTGGCGCGGAAAGCCGGTTCGCCTCGCGACACCACAGGAGGCGATCATGCTCGGCATTAACGCCGTGCATCAGGAGGTCGTGCTCTGCTCCCATCTCAGCGTCGCCGCCAACCTCTTCCTTGGGGAGGAGCTTATCAGTTTCGGAATCCTGCAAAAAAACCTCATGCGCGAGAAGGCGCAGGCGGTGCTGGACGAGCTGGGTTTCCAGATTCCGGCCCAGGCGCTTTTGAACGAGCTTACCATCGGCCAACAGCAACTGGTCGCCACCGCGCGCGCGGCCATGCGCGGCACCAAGCTTCTGATCTTCGACGAACCCACGGCCTATCTCACCCGTCAGGAATCCGCGCAACTCTTCAAGCTCATTGGCCGGTTGAAAGCCGAAGGGGTCACGATCGTCTATATTTCCCATCGTCTGGAGGAAGTTTTCGAACTGGCGGACCGGGTCTCGGTCTTGCGCGACGGAACCCATGTCGGGACCCGGAACATCGCAGAGACGAGTGAGGCGGAATTGATCTCGCTCATGATCAACCGTACGATCGAGCAGATCTACCACAAGGAAAATATCCCGATCGGCGAGTGTATCCTTGAGGTGAAAGGGCTTTCCGGGTCTGGCTTCCGCGACGTTTCGTTGTCCGTGCGCGCGGGTGAAATCGTGGGGCTCTACGGCCTTATCGGTGCGGGCCGCAGCGAATTCGCCCTTGGGCTTTACGGCCGCAATCCGGCAACGTCGGGAGAAATCCGTTGGCACGGATCGCCGGTGAAAATCCGGAATGAAAGAGAGGCGATGGGCTTGGGCATCGCGCTCGCCCCAGAGAGTCGACGCGACCAGGGCCTCTGCCTTAATCTCCCGATCGGGCTGAACATCAATCTTCCCGTCTATGGGCGGCTAAGCCGGGCGTTGATCATTGATCGAGCACGCGAAGCCGACAACGCTGGAAAGCAGATCAGGGACTTGGCCATCAAGACCCCGTCTCCCTCGGTTCTCGCCATGGCGATGTCCGGCGGCAATCAGCAAAAGATCGTCATTGGCAAATGGCTCAGCCACGGCGCGGAACTCTTCATCTTCGACGAGCCGACGGTAGGCGTGGATGTGGGCACCAAGGCGGAGATCTACCGCCTGTTCGCCGAATTGCTGAAGAGGGGCGCGGGGATCGTTCTGATCTCCTCCTATCTGCCCGAGGTCTACGAATTGGCCGACCGCCTGCACGTCTTCCGTAACGGGGTGCTGGTAGCGAGCCACAATCATCACGAGGCCAGTCACGAAGACGTCCTCAGCGAAGCGATCGGCGCTTGACGACGACGATGGAGGAAGCGGTATGAGCGTTGAGACAGTCGAGCTACCCAGAAAACGCGGACGCGGGTTGAGTATTCTATTCGGGCTGACGTTGCTGGGCCTTCTCCTGGTTCTTTGGATGCTGTTGGCATTCTCGACCAACAGCTTCTGGACGTCGAACAATATCAGCAATTTGTTGCGCCAAGGATCGATGACCGCGATTCTCGCCGTGGGCCAGACTTTCGTCATCATAACCGGCGGCATAGATTTGTCGGTCGGGGCGGTCGTAGGCTTCTCGAGCGTGATCGTAGCCTGGCTGTTGCAGGCCGGCGTGCCGGTGTGGCTCGCGATCTTGCTGACCCTTCTGTTGGGCATGGCCATCGGCGCTTTTCACGCCTTTGGGATTGTCAGGATGGGCTTGCCGCCCTTCATCATCACTCTTGCGACGCTCACCGCACTTCGAGGCATAGGACTGTTGATCACCAACGGCTCCACAATCAACATCACCAATGATGACTTCACTTCGTTTTCGCTTGCCGATTTCCTCGGCATTCCAAGCTTGTTCTGGATGGTGATCGTCGTGGCGATTCCGGCCTATATCCTGCTGCACCACAGCAGATGGGGGCGTTATCTCTTCGCTGTCGGGTCAAATCGCGAAGCAGCCCGCCTTTCCGGCGTCAACGTCGACAAGATGATCTACATCGCTTACATCCTCTCCTCCACTTTCGCCGCCTTCGTAGGCATTCTCCTTGCATCACGCATCGGCATCGGCAACGCCACGCAGGCGGAAGGCTGGGAGCTTCAGGCGATCGCGTCATCGGTAATCGGTGGAACCAGTCTGTTCGGCGCCGTCGGGAACGTCCACGGCCCGCTTCTCGGGGCGTTCATCCTCGCCACCATCAACAATGGTGCCAATCTCCTCAACCTGAATTCGTTCTGGCAAAGGATCATTACCGGTGCGCTGATTATCATGATCGTGTTCTCCGATCAGCTTCGTCGGAGGCGCAGCTAGGAAGGGTTGGCATGATCAATACATTCCCAGATTGCGTTGCAACGCTGCGGTGAAGTGAGTCTGGAGCGCAGCCACTGCACCGGTTGCATCACGATTTCGGCACGCTTCGATGATCTTCTGGTGCTCACGCAATGAACGCAGAGCGAGCGGAACGGACATCTTTCGGTCGAGGCGCAGTAGCCTCAGGTAGTTCCTGATGCGTCGGTAGCTCGTGTCAATGAGAGGATTGTTGAGGCTTGCGACGATGGAACCGTGGAGCAGCTCTTCGAGTTTCTCCCACGCCCGCAGATTTTCGGCGGTTAATCCGTCACCTTCCAGTGCACTCTCGACAACGCGATGCTGCAGCGCCAGCTCGGCAATTTCAACCTCACCGGCGGTCTCGGCAAAGACGGCGACCGCTGCCGCCTCGATAATCCCTCGGAATTGATAGGTGGATCGCGTCAGCTCCAATCCTGGTTTCATAAACTGAATACCGGTATGCGGATGGATCGTGAGGACCCCCTCGGCTTGGAGCGTACGCAACGCGTCGCGCAGCGGACCGACCGGCACACCCGTCAGTTCCACCAACTCGGACTGCGATACGAGAGCTCCGGCGGGCAACCGGCGATCGTACAAAATCTCGAAGATGCGCCCGTAGGCCACGTCGCTAAGACGGGTTCCCTCTCCAAATGACGCTAGCGCTTTGCGCGGATTCTTATTGGACACCCTTTTCCTTTCCAAATTATTGGTCTACTAACTGGCGACAGTAATATATTAATGCATCGGAGTCGTAGATCAACGTGCGTATTTCGTCTTTTGAACTCACCCGTTTTCAGTTCGCCCGGGATCGTGTCATCGGCGACAGTCAAGTGCGCGCCGACGAAGCGAATGTTGCTACGCTGGAGCTTATTGACGACAAGGGCAATAGCGGCCTCGGATTCATGCAGGTCCTGTTTAACACGCTGCCCGCTCTGGACGAGATCATCCGCATTTTCAAGGCCGAGGTTTGGCCTGACCTAAAGGACCAGTATCCCCAGGCAATCGTCCATCGCGTGAGCCGGCCCCGAGGTGGCAACCAGCGGGCGTTCACACTCCCATTCCACGAGGCCGTGCAAGTCGCGCTCTGGGATCTCGTCGCAAAGCAGCAGGGTCTGCCGCTCTACGCTCTATTGGGTGCGCGCCGAGACAAGGTGCGTGCATACGCGTCCGGTCTCGACTTCCACCTTCCGGATAAGGAATTCGTCGACTTTTTCAAACAGGCCGATGCCCTGGGTTATCGCGCCTTCAAGATTAAGGTGGGTCATCCAGATTTTGATCGGGATTTGCACCGGCTCGATCTGGTCACCAAGGTTGTGCGTCCCGGCGCTCGGTTCATGATCGATGCCAACGAAGCGTGGGGAGCCAAGGAAGCGATCGTCAAGCTAGAGGCCATCCATAGGGCCGGCTACGAGTTGCTCTGGGTCGAAGACCCTATTCTTCGTCTCGATTTTGAGGGTCTTCGCCTACTGCGCGAGAGCATGCCCTGGACACTGATCAATTCCGGCGAATACCTCGATGCGGCCGGCAAGCGCCAGCTCATGCTGGCGGGGGGCACGGACATCTTGAATGTCCACGGTCAGGTGACAGACGTGATGCGCGTCGGCTGGCTAGCAGCCGAGTTGGGCATTCCAGTCTCGCTCGGCAACACTTTCCTCGAGGTCGGCGTGCATATGGCGTGCGCATTGCCCGAGGTCGAGTGGCTCGAATACTCATTTCAGAACTTCGATCATTTGGTCGAAGAAACCATGGACATTCATGACGGCTGGATCCACGCGCCCGATCGACCTGGGCATGGCCTGGTCCTGTCGGAAGCCGCGCGCCGCGATTGGGCGCGTCCTGAAATCCTGGCGCGCGAAGAGCTTGGTGCCGCACCCATCAGACCTCCGGTTGATCGGAGTCCCAAGCTCGCAACGGGCACTGGATGAAGAGCGAACCAATGGACCAAGTGGGAGGATTAACGTGCAGAAATTGAGAATAGCGAGCGCCTTAGCGGCGATGATGATTGCCTCGCCGGCATCGGCGCAGGAAATCGTCGTGTGGGATGTCAACGTCGACGATGCGGCTCATGCGACCTATTACGAACATGCGAAGGCCGCGTTCGAGGCCGCGCATCCAGGGGCCACTCTGACACTGCTTTCACAGCCCGACGCCGAGTACTACACACTGCTCGGCACGGCCCTGTCCTCGAAGGCTGGCCCTGACGTGATTTGGGCCAATGGGGGCGCCCAGGCTAAAAACCTGATTGACGGTCTGATTCCGCTCGACGACAAGCTGGGTGACGTTATCCCCAAATTCGTTGGAAAGTCGGCGTTCACCGGCACTGACGGGAAGCTGTATTTTGTCCCTACAACACTTCAGGGGCATGTCGTCTACTACAACAAGCAAGCGTACAAGGAAGCTGGGCTCGATCCCGAAAAACCGCCGACGACTTGGGCCGAACTGACCAAGGTTTGCGACGCGTTCAAAGCGCAAGGCAAGATGGCGTGCTTCATGATGGCCAACAAGGAAGGCTACAACGCCGAGTTCTTTCTGTCGGAAGCCGCGAACCAATCACTGACTGCACAGGAACAGGCCGATTGGCTGACTGGCAAGCTGCATTGGTCTGATCCGCAGATCAAGGCGATCCTGCAGGCCTGGGTCGATACCGCCAAGGGGGGTTGGTACCAGGAAGGCGGAAACTCGCAGACTATGTTCATGGACGAGTTCGCGCTTTTCGAGCAGGGCGTCGGAGCCAATGTGATGGGCCTTCTCTCCAACGTCGCGCACTGGAAGCAGTTCGAGAAGAATATGGGCGTCGACAAGGTTGGGGTCTATCCAATGCCCTCGCCCACCGTTGCTGCAGATCAGCACGAAGGCGCTCCGGGCGTTCCGCTTGATGGTGGCGTGGGCTACGGCGTGAACAAGGACTCCCCCAACATTGATCTCGCCGTTGACGCAGTGCGGATTCTCGCTTCGCCCGAGGTGCTGTCCTATCTGGTCAACGATACGGGCTCGGTGCCGGCGAACACCGAAGTCGATACCTCTGGCATTGATAGCCCCGGCCTAAAGCTGATCATGGGCTGGCTTGCCACGAGAGCCGTCCCAACCACGCACGCCAACTCATCTGCCGCTGAACTCGATGAATGGCATCGCCAAAGCCAACTCTTGTACAACGGTGAAACCACCGTCGACGAGGCGGCCGCGGCTCTCGACAAGGTGCAGGCCGACGTCAAGCCGCAATAACCACTCCCTGGGAGCGCGAGCACCGCGCTCCCTACCTCCTTTACCAGTGACCAGTTAATGACCGCCAATTCGTTCCGCCAAACTGGCCGCCCCGCGCGAATCCGCGTTCGATCAAAGAGCCGCCGCGCCGAGGCTCGCGTTGCCCTGCTGTTCCTGCTTCCAGCTATCCTGCTTGTAGTGGTGTTCCGCATCTTCCCGCTATTCTGGGGGTTTGGCATCTCGCTGACCAGCGCAACCTCGACTGATCCGGGCGAGTTCATTGGCGCGGGCAATTATCTGCGTGCACTCGACGACCCCAATTTCCGCGCCGCCATGGCGAACGCGGTGGTGGTGCTCCTTTCAGTGCCCATCTTCGTGACCATCCCCATGTTGCTGGCGATCCTGATTCATCAGGGCGTGCCGGGACGCGCGTTTTTCCGTTCAGTCTATTTCTTTCCAGCAATTCTCTCGAGCGTCATCATCGGCTCGATCTTCAGCGTGGTTCTAAGCTTCAATGGCAATCTCAACGCGGTGCTCAAGGTCCTAGGCATCAAAGGCGTGGACTGGCTGGGACATTCGGCCACCGCGTTACCAGTGACGCTCGCGATCCAGTCGTGGTCGACTTTTGGCATGGGCGTGCTTATCTTCCTTGCGGGCTTGTCCACAGTGTCCAAGGACATGGTCGAAGCGGCGCGTCTCGACGGCGCCAAGATGTGGCAGATTTGGTATTATGTAATCATCCCCGAACTCCGCCCGATCATCGAGTTCTCCACTGTGATCACGACCATCGGCTTGCTCACGTCGATGTTCGGCCTGATCTATGTGCTGACCGGCGGCGGACCCGGCACGGCAACGACGGTGCCCGAATACCTGATTTGGATCTCACAGGGAAAACTTAACCGGCCTGCCTATGCCGCAGCCATCTCGATGGTTCTGTTTGTCATGACGGGCATTCTCGCTTGGCTGCAGATACGCATCATGTCGCGCAACACAAATCTCTGAGGGGCATCATGTCAGGAGCTGGAAAACGACAGAGGCTGGCGCTGAGGTTGGCGGCAATCCCGATGGGACTGCTGGCCCTGACTTGCCTTTACCCGATCTTTTTCGCGGTCAACAACGCGCTCAAAACGCGGCAAGACTACATGCTGGACCGCTTTGGGCTGGCCCCGCATCCTACACTCGACAACTTCGTGCAGGCCTGGACCCGCGCGCATCTGAGCGAGTATTTCCTCAATTCCGTGATCGCCACGATCGGGGCGGTGATCCTGCTTATGGTCGTCTCTTCCATGGCTGGCTTCGCCCTGGCGTCACTGCGTTTTCCCTATCGGCGGTTCCTGTTTGCTGTGATCTTGTCGTCCCTGATGATCCCCGTGCAGGTGGTGCTCGTGCCCTTCATGCGCACGATGCTTAGCCTCAATCTCCTCAACACGCACATCGGGCTCATCCTGTCATACACGGCATTCTTTCTGCCCTTCTCGGTGTACATGATGACGGCGTTCTATTCGGGACTGCCGCGCGAGCTGATCGACGCGGCGCGGATCGATGGAGCCAAGCTGCTGCAGGTCTGGTGGCACGTCATGGTTCCCCTGGGAATGCCCGCACTGATCACGCTGGGTATCCTGAACACCCTCAACTGCTGGAACGACATTCTGATTTCCCTGCTGGTCATGCAGAAGCACCGCACCCTTATGGTGGGGATTTCCGCGCTCAAGGGCCAGTATTCGGACCAGATACCTTTGTTTACAGCGGGCATAGTCATCGCGGCAGCCCCGATTGTGGTTCTTTACATCTTGTTCCAGCGACGGATCGTATCGGGTATCGCCGTGGGCGCAGTGAAAGGGTAGTCGATGACGCGTGTCGAACTGAAAAATGTCAGCAAGAGCTTCGGATCGACTGAAGTTATCCGCGATGTCTCGCTTTCCATTGAGGAAGGTGAGTTCGCTGTGTTCGTTGGTCCGTCGGGCTGCGGCAAGTCGACATTGTTGAGAATGATCGCTGGGCTCGAAGAGACGAACGAGGGCGAAATATTCATCGGCGGCGCCAATATGACCGACGAAGAGCCCGCCGACCGGGGCGTGGCGATGGTATTCCAGTCCTATGCGCTCTATCCACATATGACGGTGGCGGACAATATGAGCTTCGGCCTGCGGATGACGCGCCGGCCGAAAGAGGAAATAGCCGATAAGGTGGGCCGCGCAGCAAAGATTCTTCAACTTGAAGACTATTTACAGCGCAAACCGGCTCAGCTCTCTGGTGGACAGCGCCAGCGCGTGGCCATCGGTCGCGCCATCGTCCGCGACCCAAAGGTGTTTCTATTCGATGAGCCGCTCGGCAATCTCGACGCCGAGCTCCGGGTGCAGATGCGGGTGGAACTCGCTAAACTCCACCGCGTCCTTGGCAACACCATGATCTATGTAACGCACGATCAAACCGAAGCCCTGACCATGGCCGACCGGATCGTAGTCCTGCGCGGCGGACGAATCGAGCAAATCGGCACCCCCCTTGGCCTCTATCACGACCCCGACAACGCATTCGTAGCAGGTTTTATCGGTTCCCCCCGCATGAACTTCCTATCGGTTGTCGTCCAGCCGGACGGCGCTCTCGCAGTCGGGGGCAAGGAAGTCGCCAGCCCGGATCTGAGGCCGCTCGAGCCCGGAAGGAAACTGCAACTGGGATTAAGACCCGAGCACCTTGATCTGAGGGAGGGCATCGGACTTGAGGCGATCGTGGAACACGTCGAAGCGCTGGGCTCGACATCCTACATCTATGCAATCCTGCCAACCGGCGAGACTGTCATAGCTGAGCGGCGATCGTCCCAGCCCAAGGCCGGCGACAAGATCACTTTGCATTTCGCACCCCAATCAGCGCGGATCTTTGGCGAAAACGGAGAGCGTATTCGCTGAATGATGGGCGAAGCAATGTTAATTGGTGCTCGCAAGATGTCGCCCTATCGACAGTTCGATTCCACTCTCCTTGTAATTTGCCTCTTCACCGCTAATTAGCGCTCCAGCCCTGTCAAGCCTGCGACTGACGAACCTCGTCGCAGAGCCAAGAGCAGAAGTTGCGCGGCGCGGCGCGCTGGTCACCCTCGCGGATCAGGGCGAAGTACCAATCGGGCCCTTTCAAGATTGTGGCTAGTGGCGCAACGAGCAGTCCACCGTCCAGGAGTGGTCGGAAAAGCGTTGGCGACAGCAATGCCACACCCAGGCCGGCCGCCGCCGCGTTGGCGCTCAGCTCAAAGATTGAGTAGTCGACCCCAACGAAACGTAGGCCGCTCGGCATAGCTCGCTCGGCCCTTGCGAACCATTTGGCCCAATCGGGGTGAGGCAAGAGATCAAATTTAGTGAGGTCCTCCGGCTCAAGGAGCGCATGAGAGCCAAGTAGCGCCGGCGCTATCATCGGCGTGACGTCGACCGGTGTGAGAGGATATTCGTCGAGCCCATCCCATCCGCCCCGCCCCGTTCGGATCGCGACATCGAAAGCAGTCGGGTTGCGCATGTCAGAAGAAATGTCGAGCTCGATGGCAGCCCCACCGGGTGCACGATAGCCAGATAATCGCGGCGCCAGCCAACGGGATGCGAATGTCGGCGGCACCGTTACGCGCAACGGTGCGGTTGCTGCCTGAAACTCGTCAAGGGCATCGTTGATGCCATCCAACGCTTGCCGAACCCGGCCCGCCAGTGTCAAGGCGCCTGGTGTGGGCACTACCCGCCGACCAACTCGAGCGAACAAAGGTTGGCCAAGTTCAGCTTCGAGCGTGCGAATGCGCAGGCTCACGGCAGCCGGGGTGAGGGCCAGACGATCTGCCGCGCTGGCAAAGCTGCCGACGCTGACGCACATCTCGAGTATGCGGAGGGATTCAAGAGAGGGACGAATGATTAGTTTCCCTTGTCTAACAGGCAAGCAATGCGCGTTTTACCATTGAGACGCTCTGGTGCACAGTTGTTCTCGTCAGAAGGATAGGAGTTATGCCATGTTGCCGCAATCCAGCAGTACAGTCTTGGTAGCCGGACTTATAGACGTGTTTGCCGACACTTCGCTGAGCGGCAACCCGTTAGCGGTCGTTGAAGGCGCGGATGCGCTTTCCGACAGCCAGATGCGCCGGATCGCCAGCGAATTCAATCAAGCGGAAACGACATTCATCATGCACAGCGATCGGGCCGATCTGAAGCTCCGATCCTTCACTGCGGCCGGAGCGGAAGTGGGCGGTGCCGGCCACAATGCACTCGGAGCGTGGCTTTGGCTGGCAGAGGACGGCAAGCTCGGGTCTATCCAAGAACCCCGGCTATTCCAGCAGGAAATTGCCGGCGAGGTTCTGCCGATCGAGCTTCGTCCGGTAGGCGGGCGGATCTTTGGACGCATGAAACAAGCCACGCTGAAGCTGGGAGCGGCACTGACCGACGTGGCTCCTTTGACGGCAGCCCTCGGTCTTGCCCCCGAGGATGTTCTTTCCGAGCCGGCTCCCCGCGTCGCGGACACGGGCGTGGCGCACCTCCTTGTGCGCCTTCGCGACGCTGCGGCAGTTGATCGTGCAGAACCCGCCGCCAAGGGGCTTCTCAAAGTCCTGGGCGCTGCTTCTGCGGAGGGGTGCTATGTCTATGCCGTCGATAGCTCCGCGCCGGACCGCGCCTATGCCCGATTCTTCAATCCCACTGTGGGGTTGTGGGAAGATGCGGCAACCGGCACGGCAGCTGGTCCGCTTGCCGCTTACCTTGCGAGCGAGGGCATGATCTCCAACACCATCGAGATCGAGCAGGGCACGAAGATGGGGCGAAAGAGTATTCTCCGCGTCGGCCTCGCTCCTGAACCTGAAATTTCGGGCGCCGGTATCATCGTCATGCGCGGCACGCTTACTCTCTAAAATGTGCGAGCGGCGCTCCATCCAGCTCCATCAAACCCATCACGAAGGAATGACATGACCGTCGCACGCCGCACCTTCAGCAGGGGCGTGCTTTCGCTCCTCGCTACCATCGCAAGCAGACCCGCCATCGCGCAATCTCAGGAGGAAGTCCAGATGCTCTCAATAAAGCCGTTCAAGATAGAGATCAGCGATGCAGCGATTACCGATCTGAAAGACCGTCTCGGGAAGGCGCGTTGGCCTCACGCAATCACGCAGGATTGGTCGCGAGGCCAACCCATCAAGCTCATCAAGGAACTGGCCGATCAGTGGAACAACAAATATGACTGGCGGGAGCACGAGCGCGAACTTAACCGCTACCCTCACTTCATGACGGAAATCGACGGTCAGCCGATTCATTTCATGCATATCAAATCTTCGGCGCCCAATGCATTCCCGCTGATCCTCAGCCACGGCTGGCCCGGCAGCTTCGTCGAGTTCCTCGACCTCATAGGGCCACTGACCGATCCGAAGGCGCACGGACTCGACGAACAGATCGCTTTCGATCTGGTCATCCCGTCGCTGCCGGGTTTCGGCTTCTCAAGCCCAATGTCATCGCCAGGCTGGGATAGCGCAAAAACGGCCAAAGCCTGGGATACCTTGATGAAAGGGCTCGGATATGCCCGCTACGGCGCACATGGTGGAGACGCTGGGGCTCTTGTCGGTCGTGAGCTCGGGATTCTGGCGCCGGACGGTCTGGCGGGAACGCATCTTCTTCAAATCTTTGCGTTTCCATCGGGGCAACCGGGCGAAATGGAAAAGCTGTCACCCTTCGAAATGGAGGGAATGGCAAACCTGGCAAATTTCGAAAAATACGGCGGATACCAGGCCATACAGTCGAAGCGCCCTGGAACGCTTGCCTTCGCCCTGGTCGACTCGCCCGTCGGTCAACTCGCCTGGAACGCGGAATTGTGGTTCGGATTCGAAGGTGTCGGTGCAGAGCATGTGAATCGGGACCGCTATCTGACCAACAACGCCATTTATTGGTTCACGGCAACCAGCGGATCAGCCGCGAACGTCTATTACGAGGACACGCAGACCGGGGCGGGATATCGGGAGGTAAACAACCCCACTCCCACAGGCGTGGCCGTGTTCCCACAGGACTTTCGATCCGTTCGCAGCTTCGCGGAGCGCTCGAACAACATAGTGCATTGGACGGAAATGCCGCGCGGCGGACACTTTGCGGCTTCCGATGCGCCCGACTTGCTGGCAGCGGACATCCGCAAGTTTTTCGGGGACTTGATCGCCGACTAGTGCGGTGATTTCTTGGCGGTACTGCGCTCCCAGAAAATGTCGAGTAGCGCTGTCCGCAACAAGCGGGTAATGGGGTCGGCTTTCTTGGATGAAAGCGCATTCTGGCGCGCCGGGCATCGAGGATCATGTCCTGACTCACTTGATCGCCGAAGATCATGACGGGTAAGCGTGTCACGCAATTCCTGGAAGCCGTCGTCGATCGTGCTTGGAGGAGAGGCGCCACCGAACGTCCAGCGATCAGTCCCGATGCCTGCCGAGCCAGGATCGAAGCTCCTGATCTTCCTTTTCGAGCGAAGAAGCATTCAGAAGCTTGCGAAGGATCGCCACAGTCACTGCGCGGGCGCGAAGGTTGAACAGCCCCTCGTCGCCATCGGCGCTGTAGGGCCGATAAACTTCAAGCTTCGCATAGAGTTGCTGCAGCCGGTTCTGGACGCTTCTGATCGATAGGCCGCGCCTTCGCGCGATGACGCTGTCGGTCAGGCCGAGTGAAATGTCGAGCAGGATCTCATACTCGCTTTCAGTCAGGCCTCCGGCGCGGCTTAGGCTTCGTTGCTGCAGGCCGCGGACCTCCCGATCGATCACGCACTGGCTTTCGATGAAGATCGATCTCAGCGCCAGCCGCAACCTGTCGTCGGATGCGGACTTGAGCACATAGCCATATGCAGCACCCTCTGGAACGATCCGCGAAACACCCCTGACATAGGCTTCGTCGGCATAGTTGGACCAGAACAGGATGCGCGTATCGGGCCGCTCCTTCCAGATCGTCCGCGCCGCTTCGATGCCGTTGCGCACGCTCATTTGAAGATCCATGACGATATGCGCCGACTTGTACTCGCGGGCGAGTCGCTCTCCGGTGCTGCCGCTTTCGGCCTCGATGACCTGGTCGCATTCAGGTAATGCCGCGCGCACGGCGTCATTGAGATAAGAGCGATGGAGAGGATCGTCCTCGACAATGAGTACCTGCACGCTACTCTCCCTGACTTTCGATGGGCAGGCTCACTTCGATGGAAGTCCCCGGGCAATTCTTGTTCTTCGCGGCTTCGAAGCGAGCGGAGATTAGCCGCGCCCGTGTCCGCATGTTGTCGATGCCGCTACCTGCCCGCTTCTGGCTCGAGGTAATTCCGACACCGTTGTCACGGATGGCGATCTTGAGATGCTTTTGCGTGGCAAGGATTTCGACGGCCATCTCAGTGGCGTTGGCGTGGCGTATCGCGTTGTTGATGGCTTCTTGGGCAATCCGGAAAAGTGCCGTCGCCACATTTGTGGGGAGGATTTCGACTTGGCCATCGGTCCGGTCGTCTATGCGCCATCTGACCGTCGAACCACTGTCCCGTACTGAGCGTTCGAGGTGGTTCTCGACAGCTTGCGCGAAGCCGAAAAGCTGCAGGACAGCCGGCCGCGCCTCCTCGATGATTTGCCTGAGATCGTGCATGCAGTGCTGCAAGCTGCGGAAAAGAGGCTCGATCATGTCGCTTGACACATCGGAGGTATGCGTTAGTCGCTCCAGCCGTCGAGAAAGCCTCGTGAGGTCGGCGAGCGTCTGATCGTGCAAATCCATTCCGATGCGCTGGCGCTCGACTTCGAGTGCCTCCGTGAGCTTAAGCGCGCCCAGACGCAGACCTTCTTCCCGTGCCCGGGCTTCGGTTTCCACGATCGCCGAGCGTTTTGCCTGTTCGGCCGCGCGCAGTGCGAAGAAGTATGGCGCCAGCAGGTCCGCGATTGATCTGGCTCTGTCGAGATCGTCTTCGCCATAGACGTTGCTCTGGTGGCTCGAGCAACTCAACGCCCCGATCACCTCGCCCTGCGCCTTGAGCGCGACGTGCAGGCGGCTGTGGAGATCGGCCTCGAAGATCGGAGCCGAATGTGCTCCTTCGTAGTGGAAACGGACGTCGTTGCAGGCGTCGCCGGTGATCATCGTATCGACTTCGCCATAGAGAAGCGATCGGATGGGACTGTTGGATATTGGCGACGGTGGATTGCGTCCCCAGCCGGTTTCGAACGGGCTTTCATGGGCGGTATGGTATTTGCCATCCAGCATGATGATGCAGACATCCATGTGATCATGAGGGATGATCTGACGGACTTCCGCAGCGACCGCGAGGATGACGGAATGGAAATCAAGCTGACCGGCCACGACCCGGGAGATCGTCAGGTACTGGCCGAGCAGCGCGGTGGGACCGTAGTCCAGCATGCTTGAGCTCCTCCCAGAGAGATGGCCCCGGCCATCGGTCACCTAACAAATAATGCCGCACGACAGACTATACGTCTTGCGGAAGCCCGCATACTTGGTGCGGGAACCCGCAAGGCGGATGCCGCCACTCGCCTATACATGCAATCTGATTTGGGACATCATGTTCTTACCGGGCGCTAGCGCCTCGGTGCAACAATATTTTCGGTCTCGTGGAGGACGAGGGCGAAATCCGGCCATTGGAATGGCCGGTCACCAGGGAGAGAGACATGAAGATCAGGATGACACTGCTGGCGTCGGCAGCACTGCTGGCTGCCTCTATGCCGATGTCCGCATCTGCTGACACCTCGGGGAAGAAAATTGCACTTTCCAACAATTACGCCGGCAATTCCTGGCGTCAGGCGATGTTGACGAGCTGGGACAAGGTCACCAAGGAAGCCGTCAAGGCCGGTGTCGTGGCTGCAGCGGACCCATTCACGACCGCCGAGAACCAGGCCACCGAACAGGCTGCCCAAATCCAGAACATGATCCTCGAAGGCTATGACGCCATCGTGATCAATGCGGCTTCGCCGACCGCGCTCAACGGCGCCGTCAAGGAAGCCTGCGACGCAGGCATCGTTGTCGTGTCGTTCGACGGTATCGTCACCGAACCCTGCGCCTACCGCATCGCCGTCGACTTCAAGGCGATGGGTCTCAGCGAAGTCGAATATCTCGCCAAGAAGATGCCCAATGGTGGCAATCTTCTCGAAATCCGCGGCCTTGCCGGGGTGTTCGTCGATGATGAGATCTCCAAGGGCATCCATGAAGGCGTGGCGAAATATCCGCAGTTCAAGATCGTCGGCTCGGTTCATGGTGATTGGGCGCAGGACGTTGCCCAGAAGAATGTCGCCGGCATCCTCCCAAGCTTGCCCGAAATCGCCGCTGTCGTGACGCAGGGCGGGGACGGCTACGGCGCCGCGCAGGCGTTCGCCGCTGCCAAGCGTCCGACACCGCTTATCATCATGGGTAACCGCGAGGACGAGCTGCAATGGTGGAAGAAGGAAAAGGACGCCAACGGCTATGAGACCATGTCGGTCTCGATCGCTCCGGGTGTCTCGACGCTTGCCTTCTGGGTCGCCCAGCAGGTTCTCGACGGACAGAAGGTGCCGCAGGATCTCGTCGTGCCGTTCCTACGCATCGATCAGGAAAACCTTGAGCAGAACCTCGCCAGCACGCAGAAGGGTGGGGTCGCGAATGTCGAGTATTCGCTCGACGATGCGAAGAAGGTGATTGCAGACACGGCCAAATAAGGACGTGCGTCGCCGCAATCAGCGCGGTAGAAAGGCAATGCCGGAGCGGTTTCGCCGCACCGGCATTCCTTCGCTTCATTTCAATATCGAGCGTAATTGGAGTTCATGACTGACGCTGCCCAGAACATAGCCGTCGTGGCCGCCGAAGGGGTCAAGGTCCATTTCGGCGCTGTCAAGGCGCTGGACGGCGTGGATCTCAAAATCGTGTCCGGCGAATGCGTCGGGCTCGTTGGCCACAATGGCGCCGGCAAATCCACCATCGTTAATGTCATCAATGGCGGTCTCTCACCGCATGAAGGTGCCATACGTTATGCCGGTCGGGATGCAGGAAATGGCATATCGGTCGCGCGGGCCAATGGCGTCCGCTGCGTTTTCCAGGAACTCTCGCTCTGCCCCAACCTGACCGTCGTCGAAAATACCCGCGTCATGCATCCCGAGCTCAAGGGCTTTGGCTGGCGCGGCCGGGCGCTGACCATCATCCGCGCCAAGCTCGACGAGATTTTCCCCGGGCATCACATCGATTGCACCGCGGCAGTGGGCGACCTGTCGATCGCCGAGCGCCAGATGGTGGAGATATCCATTATCTTCGCGACCGTTCATCATGCGCCGCGCCTCGTCATTCTCGACGAACCGACCTCCTCGCTCGACGCCGGTCTTGCCAAGCAATTGATGGATTATGTCCGTAAGTTTGTGGGCGGTGGCGGCTCTGTCTTGCTCATCTCGCACATCCTGGGCGAAGTCCTCTCCACCACCGACCGCGTCGTCGTTATGAAGGACGGCAAGGTCGTTGCGAGCCGGCCGGCGTCGGGCTTTGATATTCCCAGTCTCGTTCAGGCAATGGGCAATGTCGTCAAGGAACAGGCGCGCCAGGCTGCTGTGGTACAGACCAGCGGCAAGCCGCTCGTCGATCTTGCCGCGATCCGTGGACGCGGCCTGCCGTTTCAAGCCCACAAAGGCGAGGTCATCGGGCTTGCTGGCCTCGCTGGCCATGGCCAGACCGACATGCTGCTGTCGCTCTTTCGCACGCTCAGCAGCGACTGGTTCCCGGGCCGCGGCCGCGACGTTGCTTTCGTCGCGGGTGACCGCAGCCTCAACGGCACATTTCCGCTCTGGAGCATCCTGCGCAATCTCTCGATTTCATCGCTCGGCAGTTCGTCGTCCGCCAGCTTCGTCAGCGAGGATCGTGAGAAGGTACTCGGTGAAGATTGGCAGAAGCGGATCGAGATCCGCACGCCTGATATGACCAACGGTATCCTGTCACTGTCAGGCGGCAATCAACAGAAGGTTCTTTTCGCCCGCGCGCTTGCCACCCGCGCTGCGATAATGTTGATGGACGATCCGATGCGCGGCGTCGATATCGGCACCAAGCAGGAAGTATACACGATCCTGCGCAGTGAGGCAGCGGCTGGTCGAACCTTCATCTGGTATTCGACGGAAATGGACGAGATCCGCCTCTGCGACCGCGTCTATGTCTTTCGCAACGGCGCGATATCAGCTGAACTCTCGGGCGACGAGGTCACCGAGGACAAGGTGCTGGAAGCCTCCTTCGAGGGGGCGGCGGCATGATGGGTCTTTCCGCCTCGGCCATCCGCAAGATCGTGCCGGCACTGTCGCTCGCCGTGCTGCTGGCCGCGGTCTTCTACATCCAACCGCGCGCGATGAGCTATGTCGGCCTCAACCTGCTGTTCAACCTCGCCGTACCGATCGCGCTGGCGACCGTAGCGCAGATGATGATCATGGCGGTCAACGACCTCGATCTCTCGATGGGTACCTTCGTCAGCTTCGCCGCCTGCGTGACCGCGACCTTCCTGCAATCCGAGCCCCTGACCGGGATGCTGATCTTGGCAGGAGCGGTAGCAACCTATGCTGTTCTCGGCGTGGTCATTCATCTCCGTGACCTGCCGTCGATCGTGGTCACACTCGGCATGAGCTTTGTCTGGGGCGGGCTCGCGGTGCTCGTCCTGCCCGCGCCGGGCGGCACAGCGCCGGAATGGGCGCGTTGGCTCATGACGTCCAAGCCACCCTTCGTGCCGATGGCGATCGTCGCCTCGGTCATCATCGCGGTCATCGCTCATTTCGTCGTGATGCGTTCGAGTTTCGGCGTGCTGGTGCGTGGCGTCGGCGGCAACGCGCGCTCCGTGGAGCGGTCGGGCTGGTCGGTGCTGGCCATCCGTGCCGGAGCTTACGCCACGGCCGGCTTCCTCGCGGTGCTTTCGGGCATCCTGCTTGTCGGGCTGACAACATCGGCCGATGCAAACATCGCGCTGCGCTATACGCTGCTCTCGATTGCCGGCGTCATCCTCGGCGGCGGCGAGTTCGTCGGTGGTCGGGTGTCGCCCGTCGGCGCCGTTATCGGCGCGCTGACGCTCGCGCTGGCCGGCTCGTTCCTCTCTTTCCTGCGCATCTCGCCTGACTGGCAGATCGGTGCGCAAGGCGCGATACTCATCATCGTCCTTGGGCTTCGGCTGCTGCTCAACCGGTCCGAAAAGCGGGAGAAGCAGGCATGAGTTTCGCTGCCCGCAAGCCCTGGATATGGGCTTATCTTGCGACCGTGATTGTCTGGGTGATCACAATCCTGTTCACCGGCGGCAGCAGCGCCGGAGGTCTCAGCCAGGCTGCCTTCACTTTCGCCGCCTTCTCGGTCATTGTCGGCATCGGCCAGATGTTCGTAATCACGCTCGGGCCTGGCAACGTCGATCTCTCGGTGCCCGCGACCATGACGCTCGCCGGCACACTGTCGCTCAAATACATGGATGGTGGCGAGGGGTTGGTGCTCGCCGGCCTCGGCATTTCAATCCTTGTCGGTCTCGCCGTGGGGACCGCAAATTATTCCCTGATCAAGCTGCTCCGAATCCCGCCGATCATCGCCACGCTGTCGATGAGCTTCATCGTGCAGTCAACCGCGATCTGGTCGAACCGTGGCCTGCGGGTCAAGCCGCCCGAGAGCCTCGCAAACTTCACTACTTCGGACCTGTCGGGCGTTCCCAATATCGCCATCGTCTCGATCCTGCTCGCCGTCGCCGCTTGGCTTCTACTGGAAAAGAGCATCTACGGCCGCTGGATTTCGGCCATCGGCCAGTCGCAATTCGCCGCGCGCATGGCTGGCATCCCGGTCGACGGCACGCGCTTCGTCACATACGTGCTCTGCGCCGTGCTCGCTGCCGTTTGCGGCTTGCTGTTCGCAAGCTTCTCCGGCGGTGCCGCGCTCAATATGGGTGCCGAATATCTGCTGACGTCGATCGCCGTGGTCGTCATCGGCGGTTCGGCGGTCGCGGGCGGCAATTCCAACGTGCCGGGCATCTGGGGCGCTTCTCTCTTCATGTTTCTGGTCGTGTCGATGCTCAACACCTATGGTTTTGGCGCAGGCGTACGGCTGATCCTCACCGGACTTATCATCATTGCGGTCATACTCGTCGCCAGCGGCAAGCTCCGGAAGGCACGCTGACCGGGCTTGTCGCAAGGATCGGCTTGGCCCGCGATCCACCCGTGAACGGGGTGTGGACCAGATTCGGATGCAGGAGTCCGTCATCGACGGCGGACCTGATCGTTGAGGGGAAGATGTTGGCGCCATCGGTGCCGATCTTCTCCGGTGAGAGCAAAGGCTCATCCTACAACATCTTGCGGATGAAGCGCTTGGCGGCATCAAGGTCGCGCCTCGCGGTGAGCAGGAAGTCCACCGGATTGCCCTGCCTGTCGATGGCGCGGTACAGATAGCGCCACTTGCCGCAAATTTTCCCGTAGGTCTCGTCGATCCGTACCGATCCGCAACGAGGTCGGCGGAATTGGCGCAGCCGCTTCTCGATCATCCGCGCATAGGTCAAGACCCAGCGATTGATTGTGCTGTGATCGACCTCGAACCCGCGCTCTTGCAACATTTCCTCAAGGTCTCGGTAGCTGAGAGGATGGCGCAGATACCAGGCCACCGCCTGCATGATCAGCCATGTCTCGAAATGTCGCCCCTGGAAATCATCCTTCGACCGGCGCTTCAGCTTCTCGGCAATGGCATTCAGTATCATCGATACGCTCCACAATCGGGGGCGCGAATTGCTCGTCATATCGTCAATATACAGTTAAGGGCCCGAATTTGCGACAGGCCGATTTGCGCCGTCGGCCGCCGGTCATGCCGCATGTCGGGGCGTCTGGCCCGGCATGCGGCTCTTTCACTGCTGTGGGCAGTTCAGTTCGTCGTCGTGTCCCGTTTGACCCGCCAATCGGGCCGGCCGAGTCCGAACGGCCATGCGATGACATCACGATCGTTGAAATAGACGACTTCCTTCAAGTCCGGGAACATCTCGTCCTTGGCGGTTGCCGTTTCGATCCACGGCTTCATATATTTGGCATCTCCCTCGTAGCCGAGTTCGGCGACCCAGATCGGCTTGTTGAACGGAGCAACCCGGTCATAACCTGGCTTCAAAGCTTCCTTGAAGGTTTTCTCCATTCCGTAGGCCTTCTGGTCGTAAGGCTGCAGGCCGAAGACCGACAGTCCGACGAGATCGACATAGTCGTCGCCAGGATAGTATGCTTCCAGTCCTTCCAGGCCCTTGGGCGACCACATGACCTGGACGTCCGGGCGGTCCCTGCGGAACTGATCTGCGACCTTCTTGTAGGCCTTGATGTAATCGTCAGCCGGCCAGTTGGACCACGAGAACCTGCCCGATTTGTCCTCCATTTCCTGTCCCCAGCGGATGATCACAGGGCTCTTCAGTTCCTTCACGACTGCGGAAATGGCCTTGATGTTGGCATCATATTCGCCGGCCAGGACCTTGACGCGCAGTTGGTCGGACGTCAGTCGCCAGTCCTCGTTCCATGACCAGGGTTCGATGCTGATCAGAAGCTTGCGGTTCCGCTGCATGGCGTAGTTGTCGGCTACGCGCAACGTCGCCAGATCCACGTCCTCCCACGGCAGAAACAGCCCTTCAGTCGCCAGATCGCCCTGAGTGCTGAAGTCGCCGTGAGGGTCATAGGCGCCGAATTTCGTTGCATCGGGATGGACGATCGGCCGCTTGTCCTGCATCGCCGCGTTCATCGTGTCCTCGGCATGAGCGGGCCAGTATGCGGCCGCTCCGGTGATCAATGGAATGACGGGCATGAGCAGTACTGCTCCTCCCGCCATCATTCTTGCTAATCCGTGTCTCATATCAGCCTCCTTGGCCTGGCGAAGCCTTGAGGGTCTTCCTCAATTCCTCGACATTTGGTGAGATCGTGTCTTCCTTTATCAGTTTCGCGAATTCATCTTCAGGCTTCGGCCTGTTTGACCTGAAGACGTACCAGTCTCCGTTCGGCTCGCGCCGCTGGTAGATTGTGCCGCGGTCGCGCACATGGCGGAAACAGGTTCTGTTCGGGGCCTCGCCCGCCTTGGTAGTCCATCGCGCGACCAGGCAGAGACGCCCGCTATCGGTGACTTCCCAGTGACCTTCGGCAACCGTCGCGTTGCCGCCTTCCTGCGAATAGGCAACGAGCTTGCGGCGTTCCGCGACGAAGCGGGCGCCGCCAGCGCCCCACTGCCAGGTTCTGTCACCAAACAAATCACTCAGCTCGCCGGCCGAGACCGGCTTTGCCTTTTCGGGGCGCGGCTTTTGCGTTTCCGCGCCAGCCGTCACCATCCAGGTTCCTGCGAACAAGGCTGCGGTTGTCAGCCACAGCGTGCTAAATATTGCTGATCTGTTCATTTTCACCTTCCTCCTTTCCTTCTGATTGTCTGCCGCGTTCAGGCCGCGACGGGGCGAGCGCCCGGTAACCGTTGTGAATCTGGGCACCATTCGACAGTCGGTTCATCCTGGCCTTGATGGTGATCGCCTTCTCCAGTGGTGGCCACGTCACCGCCTGGCCCACCCGATCGACCGTGAATCCGTGCTTCGCAGCAACTTCATCCGCTGCGACCATGCCACGAAGATCGAGCAGGTTGCGCCGCCTCATGATCGAACCAAGTCGGGCATAGTCGAGCGATTTCAGACACGCCCAGTCCGTCATTAGGACGACGGCGTCAGCGCCCTTGCAGCACGCGTAGGGATCCTCCATGAGTTCAACGCCGCTGAGTAGCCGGCGGGCGTTCGACATGCCCTGGGGATCGAAGGCGCTTACCGAGGCACCTGCGCGTTGAAGCGCGTGGATGAGCGTGAGCGAAGGCGCGTCCCTCATGTCGTCGGTATCGGCCTTGAATGTCAGGCCGAGCACGGCGATCCTTCTGAAGTGCAGGCTGCCTCCCACCAGGGTCTTGAGGCGATTGGCGAGGTTGCGCTTTCTCGATGTATTCGAGGCGATGGTCTCTTCGACAATGCGAAGCGAAACCCCGTGTTCCTGTGCGGTGCGCAGGAGTGCCGTCGTGTCCTTGGGAAAACAGGACCCCCCATAGCCGGGACCTGCCCGGAGGAAGTCCGCGCCTATGCGCTTGTCGAGTCCGATGCCAAGCGCGATTTCCCCGATCTCGGCGCCGACCTTTTCGCAGAGATCAGCGATTTCATTGACGAAAGCGATCTTGGTCGCCAGGAATGCATTGGCGGTGTACTTCGTCAGCTCGGCGCTTCTGCGCATCATCGAAACGACCGGCACTCCCGCATCGGTCAGCGGACGATAAAGTTCGAGCAGTGCCGCGCGCGCCTGGCCGCTCTCACAGCCGATGACGATGCGGTCGGGTTTCAGGAAATCCGTGATCGCGGAACCCTCGCGGAGAAATTCCGGATTGGAGGCGATGTCGAAATCACTCGCCGGCCGGAGCGCGCGCATGAGATCCTCCAGACGCTCGCTGGTTCCCACCGGGACCGTGGACTTGGTCACTATCACCGCCGGACCTTTGAGTGCCGCAGCGATCTGCCGTGCGGCTTCGAAGACGCTGGAAAGATCCGCTTCGCCGTCATGGCTGCCGGAAGGCGTGCCTACGGCCAGCATGACGATATCGACGCCCCGCACAGCAAGATGGATATCGGTGGTGAAGCGCAGCTTGTTGAGTCTTAGCCCTCGCTGCACCAGCGGCAACAATCCCGGCTCGAAGAAGGGAATATCGGCTTTCCCAAGTCTTTCAATTCGGATTTTGTCGATATCGACACATGTAACATCATGGCCCCAGGCGGAAAAGCAGGCGCCACTGACCAGCCCGACATACCCCGTTCCTACGATTGCAATTTTCATTTTTCTGTTCCCACTTTGTCTTAACTGATGCCGTGCCATTTGATCTTGAAGCGAGTGATCCTGGTCTCGGTGCCCCCCTGGCCTGCGCCGGCGACTGCAAAGCGCGTTTCGGTGAAAGTTACCGTCTTCTGCCCATAGGCCGCGGCCTCGATGCCCTCAATGCCCCGTTCATAGACAGCGCTGGATACCGCCGCGACACAGACCACGATCGCGGCCAACGCCACTTTGCCTGCTGCTTGCCCTTGCAGAAATGAAAGCCCGTTCTCTCTCGCGTGGTTGAAGATGATGACGATGAGGACGGCCAGATAGACAAGCGAATTGATGATGGCGAAGAGGTAGTAGCCTTGCGCCGAGCCGGCCTCCGTGATCATCAGCGTGGCGCCCGCGGGCAAAAGCGACATTATCAAATAGGGTGCGATCAACCGTGCCGGCGGAAAGCTCGATATCTTGGCGCCCTTTGGCGTGATCCGGAAATCCACGAACGAGCCGGTGAGGCAGTCGCGGAGCGCGAAGAGCGTTCCGGCGAGCGACCACGGCCATCTGGCAAGCAGGAAGATCGCGGCTTCCCATCCCAGAATCTTCGCCTCGTATGGCCTGAAGGTGCCGGTGGACCGCCAGTAGAAGGCGAGGCCGATCAACACGAACGACAAAGGCAGAATGTGGAGCAGAAAATCGGGGTAGGTGACGTTGACGAAATTCCGACCGCTTGCGAGGGCCACCAGCGGAAGACAGAACATGACCGCCATCATGCCGGAGAAGAGCGGATACCAGAGCTGCGAGAAAAGAAATTGGAAGCGGAGTTTGCCGGAAAGCTTCGGCACATAGTGCCTGGAATGCCGGAGTAGTATCGTCATCAGACTCCGCGACCACTGGAACTCCTGGATGGCGAGATCGGCGAAGGTTCGCGGTCCCTCTCCATGGGCGATGGCATCAATCGCGTGTACGCCTTTCCACCCCGCCGCATTCATCATGAGGGTGGTTGAATGATCTTCCGCCAGTTCCGGACCGAGACCACCGATCTCCTTCAACGCGAATGTCCTCACCGCGTAGTGCGAGCCGATGCAGAGAGGTGCCCAGCCGTTGTTGTAGCCGATCTGCAGGCAGCCGTGCATGCTGGCCTCAGCCTGCAGGCGGCCCCGCGCGGCCCAGCTTTCCGTCGCGTTGGAGTCACAGATGCTTGGTGCGGAGACATAGCCCACCGCAGGATCGGCAAAGGGGCGCATGATCTCCTGGAGGTAGGTCATTTTCGGTATGTGATCGGCATCGAATTGGGCAACGAAATCATAGCGCTCGTAGCCGTAGTGATCATAGAAATAGGCGAGATTGCCTTCCTTGCAGCGCGTCCGGCGCGGCCAGCTTGCCCGATGATACGTTGAGACACCCTGGCGCGTCGAAACGAAGACGCCATGCTGCTGACACCAGCGCAGGGTTTCGGGATCGGGCGCTTCGTCCGCCAGCCAGACATCATAGTCATAGCCCACCTGATCGAGCATGGCGTTCAGGGTGCGCCGGACCACGGCAAAAGGTTCGGACGGCGCCTTCGTCACCACCATCGCTAGGCGCCCGTGAACCGGCCGGCCGGATGCCGGCCGCACGCGCCGGCTGCCTGCGAACATGTAAATAAAGTAGGCCGGCAGGAGTGTGATCCACGCCATGATGACCGTGAGGACCAAGAAAGCCAGTATCGAGATGATATGCGCGGCGTCGAACCACCATGTCCAGAACCAGGCAAGACCGGCAAACCAGGCTGCAACGCCGAGAAAATACTCGATCTGGCGCCTGCCTTCGAACACCGGCGCCAGTTGTCGCGCTTCGTGTTTCGCGCGCCGCAGCGGAGCTGGCCGGCTCACATCATGCCATAGCACCATGACTCACCTCCAGCCCGAAGGTGGGCGCCGCTGAACTGATGATCGTGTCGATATCGGAATGTTGTGCAACGAAGTGCAGATCGGACTCGGCTGAACGGGGATCGGCGTAAAGTACCGGTGGATCGCCGGCACGGCGCTGCTCGAAGGTCACTGGCACCTTATGGTGCGTGAGCCGCTCAATCGCCGATATGATCTCCCGTATCGAAGTTCCGTGCCCCGATCCCAAGTTTACGGCAAGGCAATCGCCTCCGTTCAGCAAATGCAGCACCGCGAGCACATGCGCCTCGGCAAGATCCACCACATGGATGTAGTCGCGTATGCAAGTGCCATCAGGCGTATCGTAATCGTCTCCGAATACTCTGAGCGTATCGAGCCTGCCTGCCGCGGTGAGCAGGGCCCTGGGGATCAGATGTGTTTCGGGAGTGTGTTTTTCGCTCAGTTCGCCGTCGAGATCGGCGCCGGCGGCGTTGAAATAGCGAAGCGCCACGTAATGCATATGGTAAGCAGCATCGTAGTCTGCCAGCATCATCTCGCCGATGAGCTTCGTCCGTCCGTAGGGATTGACCGGTGCCTGTATCGCTTGTTCCGTGAGCGGAAGTTGATCGGCGATGCCATAGGTGGCACAACTGCTCGAGAAGACGACGTTCCGCAGCCTGGTGTCCAGACACGTGTCCAGGACCGACAACGTGCCGGCGACATTGTTGTTGTAGTATTTTCTCGGATCGACCGTGGATTCACCCACATAGGCCGCCGCCGCGAAATGGATGAGGCAGACAGGCTGCCACTTCTTGATCGTATGGCGCAGGAGATGTGTATCCCGGATATCGCCACGGACAAGGGGTCCCCATTTCACATTCGCTTCATGGCCGGTTGAGAGATTGTCGTACACAACGGGGCTGAAGCCTGAGCCACTCAGCAGCTTGCACGTGTGACTTCCAATATAGCCGGCTCCGCCGGTGACGAGAACAGTTTCCATGGCGCACCTCGCTCAGTACACTGCGGCTTGTTGACGGAGCGCCCGGTCGAAGTAAGCGATCGTGAGGATCAGTCCGTCCTCGATGCTGATGCGCGGTCTCCAATCGAGAAGTGAAGATGCACGGCTGATATCGGGTCGCCGCTGCTGCGGGTCGTCGATCGCTGCTGGGAGATGGATGATCTCGGAACTTGAATTGGTGAGCCGGACAACGCGCTCGGCAAGTTCGATCATGGTCAATTCGGTAGGGTTGCCGAGGTTAATCGGACCCGTCACCGCGTCGGGCGAGGAGAACAAGTGGATGAAGCCGTCGATCAAGTCATCGACATAGCAGAACGATCGGGTCTGGAGGCCGGAGCCATAGATCGTGATCGGTGAATTTCGCAGCGCCTGAACGATGAAATTCGATATCACGCGTCCATCATCGAGGCGCATACGGGGACCATAGGTATTGAAGATACGCCCGACTTTGATCCGGGTCCCGAAAAGCCGCGCATAATCGAAAAACAACGTTTCGGCGCAACGTTTGCCCTCGTCGTAGCAGGCCCGTGGACCGATCGTGTTGACGTTGCCGAGATAGCTTTCCACCTGCGGCGAGATCAAGGGGTCTCCATAGACCTCCGAGGTCGATGCCTGGATAACGATCGCACCATGGCGCTGCGCAAGCTCGAGGGCGTTCCTGGCTCCCTGAATATTGGTGAAGAGCGTGCCGATCGGATCTGCCTGATAGGCGGGAGGTGAGGCAGGGCTTGCGAAATTGAAGATCGCGTCAACCTTGGCATGAAGTGGCGTTCTGACATCGTGGCTTATGAAGGTGAAGCCTGGAAGATCGAGCAGGTGCTCGATATTTTCCATCCGTCCTGTGGATAAGTTGTCCACGCAGGTCACTTCGTAGCCGGACGCAAGCAGCGTTTCGCAGAGATGTGAGCCCAGAAATCCAGCTCCACCTGTGATAAGCATCTTGCCAATTGTATGACTTTTTTTACTTGGAAATCGTAATACATTTCCAGTAAATTTGTCGCTGCGCCTTATACTTCTTCCCATAACGATTCCTCCGTATTGAGCACTCGAAACGTCGCCCCAGCACGCAGATCTTTGAAATATATCGAGACAGCCGTCATCGTTTCGCAAATCCTCGTCAATGGACGCGAATTTCGGCTATCTGAGCTTATCTCGGATGGAAAATAGCTGGCCTCGAATGGCGCGGCCAGAGGAAGTAAATATGGTTACCTATACATTAATTAAATTATGCGCTCCTTTGTGAAGAGAGTCAAAGGAATTTAAGAAAGTGCTAAATAGCTGACTTTCGTTCGCTTTTCCGAACAGACGCGACAAGCTCGTGGCGAGTACCAGGATCGCTGCTCGCAACTTATACAATTAATACTTGCGTCTTGGCTACAATAGAAAATTGTATCAGCGCTTCGTTGTGTCCCGCATGGGCGCATAACCACAAGTTTATTCTAATAAAAGGGATTGCGCATATAGTTGTTTCTCGTCTATTGGGACCGCGCCGCGCCGAATCCCAGGGGATGTCTGGAAGTGGCACAATCGCAGGATTTGCGCGGGCGCGCGCTTGTTTGATTTGTGATCGCTACTTAAGCGTTGATTAATATTGTTGCGGGACAGTCAATGTCTCACAGCGGGGTCATAGACATTGCCAACCGTTCGAAAGGGGCATCCATGAAGTCAGGGGCGTTGGATTTTCGCAGATTGCTAGGCCATGGCCGGATCGTATTGTTCGCTGGCATGATGGCCTTGCTAGCCGCCTGTTCTCACGAGAACGCAAACCTGCTGGTTTCGGACGCGGCTATCATGCAAGACACCACGACGGCCAAGACGCGCGCCGTCGTGCGGCCGAAAACGAAACGGCCGCTCGTGTCCGAGCGCCGTCTCGTCGTCCGGCTGCAGCCGCAAACGCGGCAACTGGCTTATGGCAGGGGACCATACATCTGCTCTCCGAGCGGCTTCGGCCATAATTCGCACTGCGTGCGCCGTACAAGCTTCAAATAGTACCCAGCTTGCAGGATGACGATCCGCTTTGCGGCACACGCCGCTCGCGGGACAGATGAGGCGCCGGGACTCTGGATGCGATCAATTCTAAAGAGCCCCCCTTCAGGCGCCGAACGTGCTCGAAGGCCAGCATTGCTCACGAGAGCACTCGCTGCCGCCATCACCTCGGTTTTCCTTTTCCATTGGGCAGATGACACGGTCGCCATCGCGAAAGGTCTCTGGGGCGGCCGTGATCGAGAAATGTTGGAGAGTGCCCCCGGTCTCGAATTTGGTATCTATGATCCGCATTCCCTGGTCGCGGTGAGCAGCCGCTTTCAACTGGAACACGTTTTCGTTGCTTGGCAATCGCCCGATGAAAGCGTGCTTGACGGTAAGATCGCTGTCGTCAATTCAGCCGGGCGGTCGATGATGATCTCGGTAGAGCCCTTTACGCACGCGGCCGACTGGCGGGCGGGAGGCGACAAACTGTTCGCCGACATACTTGCTGGCGGCTACGACGCGGAAATCAAAGACGTTTGCCGGAAGGCCCGTGCGGTGCAGGGCAGGGTCTATATGCGCTGGGGCCACGAAATGGAGGACGTCGATGGACGGTATCCATGGGCTCGCCGCGATCCTGCCGGCTACCGCAAGGCTTTCGCCTATTTCGTCGAGCGGTGTAGGAAAATCCTGCCCAACGCGCGATATGTGTGGTCGCCGAAGGGGCATAACAAACTCGACGCATATTATCCCGGCGATCGGCATGTCGATATCATTGGCCTGCCGGTCTGGGGATTAGAAAGAATGGACATCGATTATTGGAAGCATCCGAGAGGATTTTCCGATACGTTCGCCGAAAAATATGATCGGGTCGCCCATTTTGGTAAACCCATCATGGTCGCCGAACTCGGCGTCGCGGGCAGCCTGGAATATAAGCACTCATGGTACGAGGAAATCTTCGCGCCGCGCGGAATTGCGGAGCGCTTTCCGCTACTCATCGGTATCAGCTTCTTCAACGACAAGGAGCCTTTTCATTGGCCGATGGGCTATGGTTCGCCTGACTGGCGGTTCGACTCGGAGACGCTTGCGCGCCTAAGGCCGCCACGAGGCTAAACCGCGACGGCTTGGCGAAATCACATCGTCAGTTCTTGAAACACCTCGCCTACCGCGGTCAGTTTGCCCTCGGCATCTATGAGTTCGGTGTTGATATTCCAGCCGTCGCCGCCGTCATAGGCACCGAACCAGGCATGACGCTTCACGAAATTGAGATCATCCAGCATCTGGATAGCATCTGCGGCGAAGTCGGCAATTTCCTCGGCGGTAAATCGGTCAGGATCCGTCCAATCGACGAGGCTCCATTCGGTTACCCATACGGGCTTGTGATACTCCTGCCTGACGTCTTTAAGGAATGCCTTGAAATCCGCGACACTGCCGTCGTCCGAATAGTAGTGCACGGCGACAAAGTCGACATCATAGCCTCTTCTGTCTATCTTATTCATGAACCTGCCGAGCCAGGAATCGTCACCGAGCGTCTCCGACATCGTGCAAGCTGGAGAGCCGAGTGCTAGATTTGTCTCCATCAGTTTCGGCCAGAGCGTCAGCGCCTGTCTGACGCCGAGATTGGACTGGCCCACATTGTCGGGCTCATTGAAGCCAAGCAGGTAGCCGGACGGCGCGTCGGCGACGTCTTCTAGTTTGGCAGCCGTGACGTCATCTCTACCCCAGATCATCGGCACGAAACGTTGGTCATCCTCGCCCTCCCCGCCCGGTGACCAAAGTGGATCGGGCTGCCAGTTCGTATACCAGCCGAAATTGAACTGATCGAGATTGGATAACGCCGTGCCGCTCGCGTCGAAATCCCAGGTGCCGATACCGATCTTCCCGGGGTGTTCCACCAGGTTTGGATTCCGTTCGGCGGCAACATCACGTCTCGACACTGGCTTTGCAGCAGAGTCGAATATGAAGTCGTCGCCCGCAGACACCGGATCCAGGACATCCACATCGATATCCCGTCGAGCATTCCTATGATGGCCGTCAACTCGGAACATTGCCGAAAACTCTCCCCGCAGAAAAGAATGCATATCAGTATTTAACACGCTCGTCGGTTCCAGTCGTTTCACCATGGCTAGAAATGCATTGATGTGTGAAAAATAGAAAATTGCGAATTTTAGCTATCGCTGAATTATATTTGCATGCTGTTCGCGTGCTGCGCCAACGGCACTGTAACGTTAACAGCACGGCGATCAAAATGTGGGATCTGGCGGTATGACCAGGTGTGTCCGTGATCCTCTTTGCCGTCGCCACCGATTTCCAATATTAGCGGCGCAATCCGCTGCCTATCGATCCCGCAAAAGCAGCAAGGATGACGATCAGGCCTATGATGACGGACTGTAGCGATCCGTCGATCTGCGCCAGGTTCATCCCAACCGAGACAATCGTCACAAGCAGGGCACCGAACACAGGCGCCAGCACCGAGCCCACCCCGCCGCGGAGCGAGGCGCCGCCAACCACGGCGGCGGCTATGCTGTTGAGAACGAGGCTGGCTCCCAGGCTGGGCTCGCCCGACCCGGTTCCGGCCGTCATCATGAGCCCGGCCATGGCCGCGATCACGCCGCAACCTGTATAGGCGAGAAACAGATGTAACCTGATATTCCGGCCGGCGACCATCGCTGCCCGCGCATTGTCGCCGATAAGATAAAGTGTCCGGCCGAACACCGTCTTTGAGAGCAGAACATGGAGGATCGCCGCAAGCAGAGCGGCCAGAACGAACGGCGCGGGCAGGGCGAGCACATGTGCCTGGTTGAAGATGTAGGTGAAGGCCGCTGGAACGCCGAAGACGGGAAACCCGCTTGAAATCGTCGTCGCCAGCCCGGTGACGATGCTCATCGTACCAAGCGTGACAACGAACGGATTGATCTCGAGATAGGCGATCAGAAAACCGTTCACAGCACCGATTACGCAACCGATCGCGAGCGCCACGATGAGTCCAGCCGCCACCGCGACTCCCGCGTGCTCCGGCGGAAACGCCACCATGACCATGCAGGAGGTCACCGAGACGACGGACACATTGGCACCGACCGAAAGATCGAAGCCACGGCCGATCAGCACGAGCAATTGCGCGGCCGCCAGCATGAACAGCAGCGACGCCTGCTTGAGCAGATTTTCGAGATTGGCGAATGAAGCCATTGCCGGCTGGATGAGTGCGAACAGTCCGAAAATCGCTAGGATGACGATCGGCAAGCCGAGTGCGCGGATCGGGGACGAGGGCATGAATGTCGCCGCTTTCATGGACTGGTGCTCCGCATGCGCTTGAAATTGTCGAGCGCCACCGCGGCGATGACGATGGCTCCGACCAGGATGACCTGATAGCGGCTGTCAATGCGGACAAGGTTCAAGCCGTTGGCGAGCACCGACAGGAACAGCGCACCCGTCATCACCATGGAAAGGCGGCCCGAGCCGCCCTTGAGAGATACGCCCGCCAGGATGGCTGCAGCGATACTGTCGAGCATCATGGAACTGCCAAGCGTCGCCTCGCCCGATCCTACGCGGGCGGTGAGCAACAGTCCTGTCGCCCCGGCAAGAAGGCCACCCAGGCAATAGGCGAGGATGGTGACGAGACGCACGTTGACGCCGGAGAAATGCGCGCCGCGCTCGTTGCCGCCGATGGCATAGAAATATCGGCCTGTTCGTGTCGATGTCAATACATAGCCGAGCACGGCCAGAACGACGGCGGCGATCGCGATCACGATCGGCATGCCGTGGAATCGTCCGCGCCCTATCGTGTCGGTGAAGATCTCGGGAAGTCCGTAGAGTGGTGTGCCGCCCGACAGAAATTGCGCGAGGCCGGCGGCAATCGACATCGTGCCGATGGTGACGATGAAGGGTGGCGCGCGCAGGATCGCGACACACGCGCCGTTCACCAGGCCGATCAGGCCGGCGGCAAGCATGCCCGAGAGGCAGCCGAGCACCACGCCGGCGATCACGAAATCAGGCATGAATTCCAGGAAATAGACCATCGACATAGTGCTCGTGACACTGGTGAGTGCGATGACCGCACCGACGGAAATGTCGAAGCCGCCGACAACGATCACCAGCATCTGGCCCGCGGCCACCAGCGAAAGGTAGGAGCTGTTGCGCAGGATGTTCATGATGTTCTCGAACCGAAGGAACCTGGGTTCGACGAGTGCGAATAGCAGACAGGTTGCTGCAAGAAGAAGTGGCAGGGCCGGAGGCCTTGTGATCTTGCTCCTGATGGAGCGGTTTTGGACGAGGGTGTTCAAGACGCCATTCCTTCCCACTGTCCGCCCTTCATGTCCCGCGGCACATCAACTGGATGGTCGAAGAAGGCCGACAGCAGGGCTCCTTCCGATATGTCATCGCCCTCCAGCTCCGCCACGATCTCGCCGTTTCGCATCACGAGGAGCCGGTGCGAGATATGGATGATTTCGGCCATATCGGATGAGCAGACCACGACGGCCTTGCCGGCTTCGGTCAGTTCCTTGATGAAATTGTAGATTTCGACCTTGGCCTGGACATCGACGCCGACCGTTGGTTCGTCGAACAGATAGATGTCGAGTTCACGGGAAAGCCCGCGCGCGAGTAGGACCTTCTGCTTGTTGCCGCCGGACATTCCTTCGACCGGCGCGTTCACGCCGCGCGCCTTGATATCGAGGCGGTCGGTCATGCGTCGCGCGAACAGATTTTCGGCACGCTGCCGGATCCAGAGCCTGCTCTTCGAGAAGGCGCCGTCGTCAAGAGCAGCAATCGTCGAATTCCAGCCGAGGCTCTGGCGCATGGCAAGGCCTTCGGTCGCCCTGTCAGACGGGAAATAGCATAGCTTGCGGCCGAGCATGGCCGCGGGTGTCGGATTCTTCACGGGTTTGGCATCGAGGCTGATCGTGCCGTCCAGGATCGGTTCGAGACCGTAGATCGCGCGTATCAGTTCGGATTTGCCGCAGCCGGCGAGCCCGGCGATACCCAGCACTTCGCCACGCCGGATCTCCAGATCAACGGCGTTTACGAGGCCGTTCGCGGCGTTCAATGCCCTGACCTCAAGGGCCGTCGACGATGCGTTTCGCTCGATCTTCGGATAGAAGGTCTCGAAACTCCGCCCGGTCATCGATTTGACGAGTGCCGGATGGCTGATCTCATCGCGAGCGAGGGTGCAGACATATTTGCCGTCGCGCAGCACTGTCACGCGATCGGCGAGACGATCGATCTCGGCCATGCGATGGGTGATGTAAACGATCCCGAGACCCTGGTCGCGCAGGGCCTCGATCAGGTTGAACAGCGCCGCTGCCTCCTGGTCGGCGAGCGAGGCGGTCGGCTCGTCGAAAATCATCACTTTCGCGTCGTGAAGCAGTGCCTTGGCAATCTCCACCATCTGCTTGTGGGCGCGTCGCAATGTGACGATCCTCGCATCAGGGTCGAGGGAAAAGCCGAGCTTGCCGAGAATGGCTTCGGCTGCCCTTCGCATGGCCATCTTGTCCAGCCGGCCTCGGCGCATCAATTCCCGTCCGAGAAATAGATTTTCGGTGACGGTCAATTCGGGGATCAGGCTGAATTCTTGGAACACTGCGGAAATTCCGGCGCGCTGCATCCTGGCCGGCGTCGCATTCTCGATAGTCTTCGACAGCAGCCGATATTCGCCTTCGTCGGCCTGCAGGACGCCGGCCATGATCTGGATGAGCGTCGATTTCCCCGCGCCGTTCTCGCCGAAGAGTGCATGGACTTCGCCGGCTTTGAGATCGAAATCCACGCCAGACAGCGCCGCGAATGCGCCGAACCGTTTGACGATGGCCCGCATCGAGAGGACCGGGCTCGACGCTACGGGTTCTTGCGAACCCGTAGCGTCTGTGTTGGCAGCCTTCATCAGCATGACTTTCAATCGACCGAATAGACTGGCTTCCAGCCGGCGGGAGCGAAGGAGCGGGTCAGATCGATAGTATCGATATTGTCCTTGGTCACAATGCTCATTGCCGGATTGAGGTGCTTGTAGTGCTCCTTCTTTTCAAGAATCCGGACTGCGAGGTCGACCGCGATGCGGGCCTCCATGACAGGCGACTCCGTAACCGTCGCGGACACGTCGCCCTTCTTGACGAGATCGACGATGCCCTCGTTGGAATAATAGGAGGCGATCGTGACGTCCCGGTCGATGCCGGCTTCCTGAAGCGCCTGCTTGGCGACCTCGGCCGTCACCGCCGTGCCGTAGATGATGCCGACATCATCATAGGTCTGGAGGGCGTCTTCCACCAACTGGAGCTGGATGCTCTTGCCGGTATCGCCATATTTGGCGTCCGCGAGCTCGATCTTGGAGTCCTTGATGCCGATCTTCACGCCTTCGGTGGACGCTTCCGCCCAGCCGGAACCCTGTGGACCGGGAAAATGCAGCAGTTTGACGGGTTCCGCGCTGTCCTTGAACTTGTCGGCCAGGAACTTGGCGCCGGCCGCAGCCGCGACGTCGTAATTGGCGTAGATCTTGGCATCGGCCACATCGCCCTGCAGCGGATTGATCACGCCGACCTGCACGATCCCCTTCGCCTTGCCCTCGGCCATGCTCTTGGCGAGACCCGCCTCCGAGATCGCGCCGATGATGATGGCATCGACGCCGAGCGCCACGCAGTCGTTATACTGTGCCACCTGCTTGGCGGCCTCGGTATAGCCGCCGGCCTGGAAGATCGTCGCCTTGACGCCGAGCGCCTTGGCCTGGTCGGCGATACCGTAGTCGACGCCCACCCAATAGCTGTCTTTCATATGCGGGAAAAGCACACAGATGTGCCATTTCTTCGATGCCTTATCGAGGCCCTGATAGGAGACCGTCTTGCCGGCAACGACATCGGTCACGTCGAACGGCCAGGTATCGGCGGCACGGGATAGGGTAGGGGAGAGAAGCGCCAGTAAGCCTGACAACATCACTTTCTTCATGTTTGTGCGTTTCATTGGTTCCGACCTCTTTTATTTTATTATGTTTGCGCGCATGAATTTATACTTCGACGTGTCCACGGTGTGGAATGCGGTCCGCCTGCATTTCGAGCGTCGAAGGGCCCTGAGGTTGTTTTCCTTCCCCGCCATGCGCAACACCTGCCAACGTAGCAGAGAGACGGCGAAATACATCATTTCTGCGCGAACAAATTCTGGTTCCACTGCGCACATCGGGGGTGCCGCGCGCCTTGAGTTTCTCCAGTCTATACTGCCTGGTTTATGAATAGATACGCGCGCGCGAAGTTTTACATTCTATGGATGAGGCGGGGGATGTTCTGCAATTTTCGGTTCGATTATCGGCGCACATTGCTTGTTCTGGGCTCGGTGATGACGGGCTCTATGCCAGGATTGACGAGATTTTATGCGCCTGGTGACAAGACACCCGGTCAATTCATGCTATCTTCGGCAAAAGAACGAACGGGAACACATCTGGCGAGACCGGCAATAGCCGCCGCCACCTTCGCAAAGGAGGATGAGACATGCATTATTCGACGGCCAATTCCAGCCCGGGGGCTCGCGCGAGTTATTGGAAGGACATCATCTCGAACGCGTATTTCCCGCTCGACCTCAAGTATCGGGACGAAGACCGGTTCAATGGCGGTTTGGATTACTGGTCGATGGGGAGCGTATCGCTTTCCAGAATTCAATGCGACGCGATCCTTTATAAGCGCCATGAAAGGCAGATCGTCACCGAACGTGAGAAGAGCTTCCTGGTCACCATCCCCGATCTTGCCGATATCAACTTTGCCCAGGACGGCCGGGAAGTCTCCTGCGCCCCTGGCGGGTTTGTGCTCGAACGCGGCGATGCGCCTTATGAATTCAGTCACCCCGGCGCCAATCTACTATGGGTTTTCAAGGTGCCGGCCGTGGCACTGAGGGCGCGTGTCGGGCCGCCGGAGCGGCTTTCGGCGATGTCCTTCGATGCTACCAAAGGCGTGGGCGCCTATTTCGTGGATGCGGTGCGGACAAGCGCTCGCCGGATCGCCGAGATGGATTCCGCTGCCCATGAAGTGGTTGGGCAACACCTGATCGATCTGCTTTGCCTGGCGATCCAGGGCGATGAGCGCGTGCTGAGCAGCAATCTCAGTTCCGTACGGTCGGCGCATCTGTTCCGGGCCGAGCAATTCATTCGTAGCCAACTCAACAAGCAGGAGCTGCTTCCCCAGGATATCGCCGATGCCTGCGGCATCTCGCTCAGGTATCTCCAGCGGCTTTTCACCGACAGCGGCCGGTCGATCTGCGAATGGATCCGCGAGCAGCGGCTGCTGATGTGCGATGAGGAATTGCGCAAGAAGAATTCGCAGCTGACGATTTCGGAGATCGCCTACAATTGGGGCTTCTCCGACCAGTCGCAGTTTTCCAAGCACTACCGGGCCTATTTCAGCCGCTCGCCGAGCGAAGCGCGCCTGCAGTACCGGCAGCAGACTTTCTGCTGACCCCTGAAATCTAGCCGGCCGCGGCGAGCGGCCATCCTGCCAAAACCCAACTTCTGCATGAAAGCGGCAATCCGTTGCGTCAGCGAACGGTCTCCGCTTGCCTATCGAAAGGACATACAATGGAGACCATCCGCGTTGCGGTGGATGTCGGCGGCACGTTCACCGACATCTGCATCCTCGACGAAACGACCGGCGAGATCAGGATCGAAAAGACGTCCTCGACGCCGGATCCGATCGACGGGATCATATCTGGGATCGAGCATGCAAATGTCGATCTTTCGCAGGTCTCGATGTTCTCCCACGGCACGACAGTCGCGACCAATGCACTGATCACCCGCCGCCTGCCCCGCACCGCCATGATCTGCACCGAAGGCTTCCGCGACGTGATCGAGATCCGCCGTGCCAACAAGCAGGATCTCTGGGACGCCTACAAGGACGTGGCCAAGCCCTATGTGCCGCGCAAGGACCGGCTGACGGTCGCCGAGCGTGTCGACGCCTCCGGCAAGGTGTTGACACCGCTCGATGAAGACGGCGCCCGGCGCGTTGCCCGCATCGTCAAGAAGCGCGGCGTAAAAGCAGTATCGGTCTGCTTCATGAATTCCTTCGTCAACGGCGAGAATGAACGGCGCATGCGCGCCATCCTGCGTGAGGAAGTGCCGGGCCTTCCGGTTTCGATTTCATCGGAAGTGATGCCGGAGATCTTCGAGCATGAGCGATTCTCGACAACGGTGGTCAACGCGGTGCTGAGCCCGGTTGTCGTCGACTACACCACGCGCCTCGGCGACAATCTGCGCAGCAAAGGTTACAAGCGCGACCTGTTGTTGCTTCACACCGGCGGCGGCGTGATGACACCGAAGAGCGTGCAGGATTTCGCCGCGCGTCTGGCCGGCTCCGGCATCGCCGCGGGCGCGATCGCCAGCCGCTATATCGCGATGCTCTGCGGCTATCCCAATTCCATCGGCCTCGACATGGGGGGCACCTCGACCGATGTGTCGATGGCCTATGAGGGCGAATCCCGCATCAGCAAGGACTGGTACATCGAATTCGGCTATCCGATCCGCTTTCCCAGTATCGAAGTCCTGACGATTGGCGCCGGCGGTGGATCGCTCGCCTGGCTCGACGAGGCGGGATCGCTCCGCAACGGCCCGCAATCCGCCGGCTCCCAGCCCGGACCAGCCTGCTACGGCAACGGCAACGCGGTGCCGACCAATACCGATGCCAATGTCGTGCTGGGCCGGCTGGGTACGAGCCTTGCCGGCGGCAAGCTCACGCTTCGCCCGGAACTTTCGGAAGCGGCTGTTCGCACGGGTGTCGCGGAGCATTTCGGCATCGATATCCATGTCGCGGCGGAGTCGATCATAAAGGTCGCCAATGCCAATATGGCGAATGCCGTCCGGTTGATTTCGATCAGCCGGGGCTATGATCCGCGCGATTTCGCGCTCGTGGCCTTCGGTGGTGCGGGCGCGCTCCATGGCGCGGCTGTCGCGCAGGAACTCGCCATCCCCGTCGTCATCGTGCCGCCCAATCCCGGCGTGACCTCGGCTCTCGGCTGCCTGCTCGTCGATATCCAGCATGATTTCTCCGATAGCTTCATGGCCGACGCCGCCAGCACGAAGCCCGAAGAGATGGAGGCGGCATTCCAGCGGCTCGAGAAGGAAGCGCTCGATCGGCTGATCCATGAAGGCGTGGCTCCAAGCGACATCGTCCTCCAGCGCAGTGTCGAGATGATGTATCAGGGCCAGTGGCGCTCGCTTGCCATATCGGCGCCGGGCAAGGTGGTCGACATCGGTCTTCTGATCGAAAGCTTTCATCGCGAGCACGAGCGGGAATACAATTTCCGTCGCGACGATGCCCCCGTCGGCCTGTTCCGCGTCGCGCTCAAAGCGATCGGCACGGTGCCCAAGGCGCAATTGTCCGAGCATAAGCCCAGTATGGAAAGACCCGATCCCAAGTCGCGGCGCCCCGTCTGGTTCGAAGGCGAGCCGCATGACACGCCGGTTTTCGAGCGCAGCGAATTGCCGGCCGGTTTCAAGATCACAGGCCCCGCGATCGTCGAGCAGTTCGATTCCACCGTCGTCGTCCCGCCGAACACCACGGCCGTGGTCGATAAATATCTCAACATTCTCATTCACCTTCAGGGAGTTGCCAGATGAACGGCGAAAAGTTGGATGGGCTCGATCCCGTCACGTTCGAAGTGCTCAAGAATTCGTTCATCACCTCGGTCGACCAAATGGCCGAGCAGATGCTGAGGACCTGCTATTCCTTCGTGATTTATAACCGCGACTTCTCGAACGGCTTGCATGATGCCGAGGGCAATTCGGTGGCGCAGGGCACGCAGGATATCGCGGTCCATGTCGGGACGCTGCATTTCACCTGCAAGGAGGTCATCCGCGCCTTTGAAGGCGACATGCTGCCGGGCGATGTTTATGCGATCAACGATCCCTATGCAGGCGGCACACATTTCAGCGATGTCCGCTTGATCCGGCCGATCTTCGACGAGGACGAACTGATCGGCTTCAGTCAGTCGAACGGCCACTGGTCGGATCTCGGCGGCAGTGTTCCGGGTTCCTTCGATGTCACGGCCAAGGACATGTTCCGGGAAGCGTTGCGCATCACGCCGGTGCGGCTGTTCAATGGCGGCCGTTTCTGCAGCGACGTCGCGAACCTGATTGCCGCCAATACCCGCGATCCGCGCTCGATCATCGGCGATATCCACGCCCAGGCACAGGCAACCCATGTGGCCGAACGCGATGTGCTGCGGCTGGTCAAGAAATATGGCCGCAAGACGGTGACCGCGGGCATGGCTGCCGTGCAGGACTATGTCGAGCGCGCCATGCGCCAGCGCATCGCCGCACTGCCTGACGGCACCTGGGAAACCGTCGACTATATCGACCGTGACCCGGCCGCGGGCGAGGGCATGATCCCGATCCGCATTAAGATGACGATCAAGGGCGACAAGGTTTATTACGACTTCACCGGCAGCCATGGAACGATCGGATCGATCTACAACTCCGCACCCGGCGCCACCTTCTCCGCCGTCGCGGCCGGCATGAAGACCTTTTTCCCGGATCTCCCGCTCAACAGCGGCTTCTACCGGATTTTCGAGATCGTCTGCCCGGAAAACAGCGTGGTGAGCGCCCAATGGCCGGTTGCGGTCACGGGTTTCCTGATGCCATTCGAGAAGATCATGAATTCGATCTTCGAAATGTGGTCGAAAATCATTCCCGAACGGGCGATCGCCTGCTCGTTCAATCTCGAATACCTGCTCACCGGCGGCCAGGATCTGCGCCGGGCCGACAAGCCGATCTTCATGTTTTACGACTGGCTTCCCGGCGGCTGGGGCGGCCGCAACGGCCTCGATGGCTGCAATGCCACGACTGCCTGCTTCGGCACTGGGCTTATGTCGCAGCCGGTCGAAGGACAGGAGCGTGTGAACCCGGTCCTAACGACGAAATTCGAGATCAAACGGGATTCGCCTGGTCCCGGAAAATTCCGCGGCGGCGCCGGCGTCGAGAAAACCTCTGTGCTTCTTGAGGCGGAGAAGTCAGTCATTTCATACATCTGCGACCGCGAACGGGCGGTAGTCTGGGGCACCAATGGTGGTTTGCCGTCAATGCCGCACGGATTGACGATCCGCCGCGCCGGCGAGGATCGGGACACCTGGCTCGGCTCGGTCTTCTCGGACGTGCCGCTGCGGACCGGCGACATCTTCTCCCGGCCGACCGCCGGCGGCGGCGGCTTCGGCGATCCCCTGGAGCGCGACCCCGACAAAGTGCGTGCGGATGTCGAGGAGGATTATGTATCCGTCACCCGTGCCCGGAGGGACTATGGCGTGGTTCTCACTGTCGTGGATGAAGATCTTGCCGAATACGCGGTCGATCCAGAGGCCACCGACCGTGAGCGGGCATCCATCCGTGCCGAGCGCCGCAAATGGGCGGCCATGGACCCGGCGATCGTCGCGGACATGTACAAGTCGGGCGATATCGATGCGCTCGACGCCGTCAGGCACTATGCCGTCATTCTCGATTGGGACAATGGCGACCTGCTGCCCGAGACCACGCGGCAGTTCCGCGAGATGCACGAAAAGCGGACGGTCTCGCACTGGAAGTAAGGCGCCCGGCCACGACGCGTCTCCCTGCAAGCGTGTCGTGGCCCTTCGAGCCGGTGAGAGAAGGTGCAAGTGCCGATGGGATCATCCCCGATGACGACCAGAAAATTCATATCCGCGACAAGCGTGGAACAGGCGATGTCGGCTCTCACGGGCGACGCCGGAGCCAGCCTGCTGGCCGGCGCGACGTGGATGATGCGGGCAAGCCTCCGTGGCGAGGATTTGCCGGGGACAATTGTATCGATATCAGGCATTGCCGAACTCGGAGAGATCCAGGTCGGCGTGGATCATCTCTCCATCGGCGCCTGTGTCACGCATGCCGGACTCACCGCTGCATTGGCGGTGTCGGGCGAATTTCAGGGACTTGCGGATGCCGCGCGTCAGTCCGCCAATCCGGCGGTACGATCGATGGCCACTGTGGGGGGTAATCTTTGCACCCCCGATTTTGCCGCGGCCGATCTGGTGCCGGCGCTGCTATGTCTCGACGCCATGGTTGAATATCGCTCCGCGCAGGGCGCGGTCGTGATGAGCCTCGAGGAATTTCTGCAAATGCGGATGACGCTCGGCCCGGGACTGGTCACGGGAGTGAGCGCGCCGCGCGGCAAATTCCGATCCGCGCATGCGCGGCTACCGCTTCGCAAGGCAGGCGACTATCCGGTCGCAATCGTCTCGGCAAGGGCGGATCGTCATCCCGACGGCACCTTCCATGAGGTGCGGATTGCCGTTGGATCGGTCGAGCCAACGGCTCGCCGGTGGTACGCGCTTGAGAATGCCATAGAGGGCAGGGCGCTGGCACCTTCGCACATGGGCGCGATGGCCCGGGAAATATCCAAAGGCTTTTCGGGGCGCGATGGCATCGAGGCTCCAGGCTGGTATCGCGTCCAGGTGTTGCCCGCATTGGTGCGCCGCGCATTTGAAGCTCTTTGCCAGCAGGGGGAAAGCTGATGGCTGTCACGCTCAATATCAATGGCGAGGCGTATACCTATCATGGCGATCCCCTGACGCCGCTTGTCGATGTCTTGCGCAACGAAATGCTGCTGACCGGCACCAAGGCGGTGTGCGGTGAAGGATTCTGCGGCGCGTGCATGGTGCATCTGGAGGGTAAGCCCACGGTCTCCTGTCTTTGTCCGGTCGGTCTTGTCGCCGGGCTGAACGTGACGACGATCGAGAGCATCGCCGCCGGAGATGTTCTCAACCCCATTCAGCAGGCGCTCGAAGATCTCGATGCCGTTCAGTGCGGCATGTGCTTTCCGGGCATGGTGATGACGTTGACTGCTTTCCTCGATGAAAATCCCCATGCGGATCGAGCGGCGCTGAAGACAGCGCTGACCGGCAATATCTGCCGCTGCACGGGCTATGAGAGGATCATCGATGCAGCACTTGTGGCGACGATGAACAAGGAGCGCCCGGAATGAGTATGGCAATTCCTCCCGAAGGCGCGGTCATGAATCTCGCCCGGCGCGACGCGCGCGACAAGCTGAGCGGACGGACGCGCTACACAATCGACCAGGCGGGGCCCGGCACGCTGCAAGCCGCGATCCTGAGATCTGAGATCGCATCCGCGCGTATCCTCGGCATCGACATTTCCGTAGCCAAGGCGATGCCCGGCGTCCGTGCGGTGATCACGGCAGCGGATGCACCCGGCCGGCACGGAATAGGCGTTATCGACCACCCACTCTTTGCCCGCGACGTCATCCGCTATCACGGCGAGCCGATCGCCGCCGTTGCCGCCGACACGATCGAGCAGGCACGGGCGGCAGCGGCGGCCATTAGACTGGAGGTCGAGCAACTCGCGCCGGTTTTGAACATGGAGGCGGCGCTGGGTCCGGGCGCGTCGCTGGTTCATCCCGATTGGAAGAGTTATGAGGTACAGCTTGATGGTGTCGCGCGCGAAGGCAATGTTGCTTGGGAGGCGAAAGTCATCAGGGGCGATTCCGATGCCGCCTTCGCACGGCCCGATGTTACCATTGTCGATAGTTGCTTTGCTGTCGGCCGGCAAAGCCATGTGCCCTTCGAGCCGCGCGCGGCCGTCGCCTCTTTCGAGGATGGCCGCTTCCACATCATCTGCTCGACACAGGTGCCCTGGACTGTCCGCAAGGTGACGGCCGAGGTCCTTGGCGTTCCCTCGTCGCAGGTGCGGGTAACCGTTCCTCCCGTTGGAGGCGGTTTCGGCCTCAAGTTCGACTGCACGATCGAGCCTATCGCGGCGCTGCTGTCGAAACGAACGGGCCGGCGCGTGGCCATGATAAACTCCCGCTACGAGGAGACGATCACCTGCCTCTGCCGCGAGAATGCAGAAATCCGCATCCGTTCCGCCGTGACCGGGGAGGGCGAGATCGTCGGGCGCGAAGCCACCGTTCTGATGGATTGCGGCGCCTATGGCGGCGAGCAAATCTTCCTGACGACGATGACCGCGCACACGCTTGGCGGCAACTACAAGCTCGGCTCCGTGCGTCTCAACAGCCGCGCGGTCTATACCAACACCGCGCCCAACGGTGCCTTCCGCGCCTGCAACGGCGTCTACAATACCTTCGCGCTCGAGCGCCATACCGATGAAATCTGCGCGGCCATCGGCATGGACCCTCTGGAATTCAGGCGGCGCAATGTTCTCGGCGACGGGGATATCGGCGCGACCGGCCAGGTGTTCGAAGGCGAGGTTCTACGTCCCATGCTTGAGCGGATGGAGGCACTGAAGGCGTCCCCGCCGTCGAAAGCGCCGCTGGCGGACGGACGGCTTTATGGCCGGGCGACGACCGTCGGCACATGGTTCATCTTCGTCGGTCCCTCCGCCGCAACCGTCAATCTCAACGCGGATGGAAGTGCCACGCTGGTGACATCCGGCGTCGAGATTGGTTCGGGCAGCATGGTTCAGTCGCTGCCGCAGATCGTAGCGGCGGAACTCGGCATCCGGCCGGAGGACGTCGTGGTCAAGGCAGCGGATACGGATGCGGCGGGTCTCGACCTCGGCGTCGGCGGCGGCCGCACCACGGTTTCCATCGGGGCGGCGAGCCTCAAGGCGTGCGAGGAAGTTCGCAACAGGATACTGCCGGTCGCCAGTGAAATGCTGCAGACGCCACGTGACCAATTGGTGCTCGCCGATGGCCGCGTCGAAATCGCGGGCCGGAAAGGGGCGGGCACAACCATCGCCCAGGTGGTCGAGCGCGTCCAGCAGCTCTCAGGCCCCGTAATGGGTTCAGGCGCCTTCACCAAGCCGGGCGTGCAGGCGATGGCCGGTTGCGCCATGGCGCATTTCATCGATGCGATCGACATACCGGTCTTCGCCGTCCACGATTGCGAGGTCGCGGTCGACCCGGAGACCGGACATGTCGAGGTCCTGTCCTATTCCGTGGTGCAGGATGTCGGCCGGGCGCTCAATCCCCGCGCGATCCATGGCCAGATTCAGGGTGGCGTCGTCCAAGGGCTTGGCTATGCGCTGCATGAGGAGGTGACCATCGACGCGCAGGGCCGCATCGCTCAATCCGGATTCGAGACCTACAGGTTGCCATTGGCAGAGGATGTCGTGCCCGTGGCGGTCGATCTTTATGAAGGCGCCCCATCGATCGGTCCGCTCGGCACCAAGGGGGCGGGGGAAGTGCCAATCCTCAATGTCGGCGCCACCGTCGCCTGTGCGGTTGCGAATGCAACGGGCAAGAAGGTCGAGAGCCTACCCCTCACCCCGCCGCGCGTCCTCGCGCTGCTATCCGGAACCTGCGCCCCACTCGATCTCGGACATATCCACGTTGTTTGGCACAAGAATATCATCCCCTGATGTCGCCGCGGCATTGTCAACTCGATCTGAAAGTCCCGGGACGCTGATTGTCTCTATTCGGGATATGGAACGCACGAATCTTGGCACAAAACGCCGAAAAAATTTCGCATTGGCGCGGATACAGTTGTCATCGCAGACGTGCATGTAACGTACGCAATATCAGCAGCCTGCTGTTGATTCCTATCAAGACCTATCAATGTGGATCGCTGCCAGGAAACTCACAGCAATGTTTTCTTGCTGGTTGATTTCCGAACAGGTTTTCCCGACAATCCCCAGTAGCGATTTCAGATCGAAATAGTTGCGTATTCGATATCTCTGACGGTTTCCTACATAGCATCGATCGAGCGTTCAGCCTTTGCATCTACATGCTGGGTTCCGAGCGTACAGGAAGTGCGTGAGGGCAGCGCCGTCCGCTTACTAGAGCATGTCGCAGCTATTGGGAGCCATTCTGCCGGAGCAGGTTTTCGTCAGGGCAGAGGCGATTGGCGAAGGGCATACCCAGATGTACGGCCGAGCCGATCGCCTCTGATCCTGGCGGAAAGATGCCCGGCCCTTCGGGTTGGCTGAAACGGGCCGGCTGATCGGCCGGCCGGCTTGGCCGTAGATCGTGGCTACGACGCGCGCCGGCCGGTCGACCATCCGACTCCGTTTGAGCCAACAGAATGGCTCCCAATAGCTGCGACACGCTCTAGGTCGCCTCGTTGTGAGGCGACCCGCTGGTTTCTTTGCGATGATTAGAGCCTGCCCTCGGCGAGCAGTTCTCGGGTCCGCTTCAGGGTCGATAGCAGTGCGGCTTTGTAGCCCCTGTCACTGTCGAACTGCGCCTGCTCGGCTTGTTCCTCGGGGCCATCAGGCTCCTTGTCGCGCAGGCCGAGGTAGCAGTAGAATTTGAGCTGCAGCGCGCCGCTTTCGTCCTCGAACAGTTCGTTGACGATCGCGCCTTCGCGCGGTCCAGTGACCTGGAAGAAGGTGACCTTGCTTTGTGGCTCGAGGGTGATGATCTCACGCAAGTCGGAGCCGGCGATGGTGGCTTCACGCACGAAATGGGTCGCGCTTTCCTCGACGACATCGCAGCGGGTGCAGAGACCCGGTGGAAGAAAGAGGCGCGCATCGCGTGCCTTTAGTTCCAGGCCCTTCCAGACTTGCTCGCGGGTGAGCTTTGTTTCGCCTTCCGGATTCACGGGAACGGTAGCGGTTGAATAGATCATAACGATGGTCCTTGTTTTGAGATTGTGGGATGGCCTGCCTCAGGCAGCGGCCGCGGTTTCCTTGGCGAAGTCGCGATAGGAGCGGAGCGGACGGCCGAGAAGCGCTGTAAGGCGCTCGACATCGCCGCCTTCGGGCAGCATGCCGTCGGTCAGGAACCGCTCGCCCATCATGCGCATGTCGTAGGCCATCCACGCCGGCATGAACTGCTTGAGGTTCTGTTCGAAGGCCGCAGTATCATCGCCGCCATAGTTGATCCGGCGGGCAAGAACGTCCGACCAGATGGCGGCGATATCCGTTCCGGTGAGTGTGTCGGGGCCGACAAGGTTGATGCGGATGAGGGGGAGCGGCTGTGTGGCCCGTTCGCGACGCAGCAGTTCGAGGGCAGCGATCTCCGCGATATCGCGCACGTCGATCATGGCGAGACCTTTGCCGCCGACCGGCATGGGGTAGACTCCGTAGCCTGTGATGGCGTCCTTGATCATCAGATCGTTCTGAATGAAGTAGGCCGGACGCAGGATGGTCGCGTGCATACCCATCTGCTCGATCATCCGCTCGACGCCGAACTTGCCGGCGAAGTGCGGCACGTTCACGTAGACGTCTGGGTGGATGACCGACAGGTAGACGATTCGTTCGATGCCGGCCGAGCGGGCAAGGTTGAGGGCGACCAATGCCTGGGTGAACTCGTCCGATACGACGGCGTTCAGCAGGAAGAGCGTAGACACACCCTCGAAGGCGCTACGGAGCGAGTCGATATCGAGGAAGTCACCCTTCACGACAGAAACGCTGGACGGGAAGTTTGCCTTGGAAGGATCGCGAACGAGAGCGCGGACATCGGCACCGGCTTTGACGAGGTGCTGGATGACCTGGCTGCCGATATTGCCTGTAGCGCCGGTAACGAGAATGGTCATGGGAGTGTCTCCGGTTTGTTTGTTTGCTTGACACCCCGAATATGGATGGATCATTATCGATCCGATAGACCATCATTTTGGACAGTCCGTCTCACAAATGGAACACTCATGGATCTTCTCGCACTTGCTGATTTCAACCTCGTGGCGCGTCATGGCGGCTTCGGCAAAGCGGCCCGCGCCACCGGTCGGCCCAAGGCGACCCTGTCCCGGCGTGTCGCCGAGCTGGAAAGCGGTCTCGATCTGCGGCTGTTTGAACGGGGTGCGCGTAACCTGAAACTCACCGAGGAAGGACGGGCGCTGTTCGAGCGGACGGGGGCGTTGCTCGCCGAACTGGACGAGACGGCTTCGGCGATTGCCTCGGGCGGTCAGAGGCCCAAGGGGAGATTGAGGATCAGCGCACCTTTGCATTTTTCCCAGACCGCGATGGGCAGGATTGCCGCAGGCTTTGCTCTCAAATATCCGGAGGTGAGGCTTGAGGTGACGAGTGAGGACCGGCCCGTCGATATGATCGAGGAAGGCTACGATCTGGTTATCCGTGTCAATCCAGATCCCGACGAAAGCCTGGTCGGACGAGCGTTCCTCCGTGACCGCCTGGTGGTCGTGGCGAGCCCCGATCTTCCCCGCCCGACCGGCGGGCACACCGCTCCCGGCGTTGCGCGCGGCGCAGGCGAAGCGCGAACGTGGCAGGTGAGGACAGCCGGCGGCCGGTTGACCATCAAGATCGAACCTGTGCTCACATTGGCGACACTTATCATGGTCCGGGATGCGGTGCGCGCTGGCGTCGGTGCGGGACGTCTTCCCATTTCTCTGGTGAGTCACGACCTGGCTGACGGCACATTGGTCAATTGGGGGGATGTCGACGGCCCCGATGTCGCTCTATGGACGCTTTACCCAACTCGGCGGCTGCTCAGCGCGCGCGTGTCGGCATTCCTAGACTTTTTAAAGCAAGCCTTTCCAAATGGGACACCGGACGAACTTGCCGCCTATATTGGCAGGTGATCGGGCTGGGCTCTGTTGGAGGTCAATAATGGAGGTCAGGATCACGGGCTGGAAAACGGGGAGGCCTGAGCATGCTTTTGACTCCGCAAATGGGCGTCCTATAGTCGAGGCAGTTCCAGCGAGTTCAAATTCCTTGGTCGAGAAGTTCTACCTTACCCGGCATACGACGATCGGCGCCAGATTTCGGATCGTGGAGAAGACACGGACGAAACGTTGCAGCGAACCCGGCGAGCGAAATCGCTAAATCACTCGCTCCCGTTTCCGCAGAGGAAGATGCGAGTTTTCGGTACGGTTGTTCGCCCCTTATGTGATCGATGCGCGATGGTGGGCATCACCTGCCGCCGTGGGGCGCCGTAGGAACGGAGCTTGTCGGTGACGATGCGCTTGGGGGAGGCATCCGTGCTTCTTCATCAGCCGGATCAGAAGACGCCTGGCAGCCTTGGTGTTTCGACGGGTCTGGACGATCTCGTCGAGAACGTAGCCGATCTCTGATCGACGGCGCGCCAGAGCCAGTGTTTGCGATCCACCGATCGTCAGACCACCTCGTCCAGATGCCACACGTCCTCTGGACTTCGCGCCTTCCGCCGCAAGCGCGCATAATCCGGGCCGAATCTCGCCCAACACCGGATCGTCTCATAGGAAACCACGATGCCGCGCTGCAGCAGCATTTCTTCGATCGGTCGCAGGCTCAGCGGAAATCGGGTGTAGAGCCAGACCGCATGGGCGATCAAAGAGGGCGGAAAACAATGCCGTTTGTAGCTGACAGGATTCTGGTTCATGTCCGCGCGCCAACAGCGAACGCCTTCAACGAAAGTTAATCTGACATCACCTGATCTACAGTTCCCCTTCAGCCACCCGTCAGTCTCGGCAGCAGATAGATTTCCGCTCCCGTTGGCAGTTCCTTCGACCACGTGTCGCGATAGATTGTTCCGTCGATTGCCACCGCGACCCCGCGATCCATGAGGGGCTCGAGCCCAGGGAACCGTTCGCTCAACCTCTTGAACAGTTCCCTGATATCTCTTGCCTCG
>Ga0307515_10001272_pt1 | contig 57321 bp, 57 predicted proteins | sample 17_EM_MG_FD_194513 | JGI IMG/M metagenome (GOLD analysis project Ga0307515, IMG submission 194513) | Populus trichocarpa ectomycorrhiza microbial communities from riparian zone in the Pacific Northwest, United States - 17_EM | ecosystem: Host-associated > Plants > Roots > Unclassified | place...
TTTGTTTGTTTGTAATCATATTGCATTCGGCCGCTGGCGGCCATGGCATATCCCATACATATTTCCTCCCCGCTTCTTCCGTAACATAAAGAAACAAAAGCAAAGTCGCGAGTCCTCTTCCCCTCTAACAAAAGAAACCGCCAAAAAACAACATTAACTTTTACACCCCCATCACTCGACTCCTCGTGATCTGAGTTCTCCGCCTCCTCCACCACTCCGCTAATTCTGCCGACATCTGTACAGGATAGGAAATCCATCAACGCCTGCGAACATTTTTCTTCTGCAAAAACGAGAGACATCGGCAAAGAATGTGCGTGGTATAGTACAGCGTGCTAAGGAACGGCAGTTGGATGAGCAATCACTAAATAACTATAATCACAAAAATATGTACTACAGAATCCAGAGAAATCGTCTATCGGTGTATTCCTCTTACATACAACGCACCCCCCTCTAACTAGAGCAACTACATTGCATATCCCTCTTCCTCTTCGGCACCTCCCCACACCACCTCTGCGCATCCTCTACTCCCACCCATTCATCATCAAACGGCTTCTCAACCAGCACCATCACATCCTCCAGCACCTTCCGCTCCCCTTTTTTCTCCACCCTCTCAATAATCTCATCCAGCACCCAACCCTTAGGCACAAACTTCGGGTTCTTCTGCTTCATCACCTTGATGCGTTCATCATCGTCCACATCTTCCTCCTTAAGTCTATCCGCATACGATTTCAGATAATCCTGTACATCCTTTTTCGCCTCCTCATTCGTCTCAACTGGGAGCAGCAATTCCGGACCATTTGAGAGAAGGGTATCGATCGGTGTTTCTGCCAGGCGTCGGAAGAAATGGTGGGAATCGAGTTCGTGCTTCTGCATCAAGTCGAGGACGGGGGAGAATTGCTTGTCCATATCTGATTCCTTGAGTGATTTGAACCCGAGACGCTCCGCCATGCGTTGCTTGTACTCCGTCAAGAATGTGTTCTTATATTCGTTCCCAACGTCTTCAATGATTGCTTCTGCACGTTGCACTAACCCCTCGGCGTCTTCCTCCTTGACTCCGTTCTTGATGTACTCTTCGTCGTCGGGGTCAGGGATGGCAAATAACTCCGCGATGTCTTCCGCCAGACGGATAAGGTTCCACCATATGATAGTAGGCTGGTTTTTGAAGCAGTAGCGCAGCATGTAATCGTCGTGGTTAGGCGTGTAGTCGGGATCAAAGGTATCCATGAATGCGAACGGGCCAAAGTCAAGAGAAAGGCCAAGGATTGAGATGTTATCTGTATTCAACACGCCGTTCATGAACCCATATACCTGCCACAGCGCCGTAGTTCTTGCGTTCCTACGCACAATCTCGCGGTACATCGCTTCGTATCTGTTTCCGACTTGCGGAGGAAGCTTGAGCACCTCGTCACAGACATAGTCGGCAAGAACACGGATGCGCTCCCGATCGCCGCGGGACCGGGGCAGGTCAAACGTGCCGATGCGGATCCAACTCTGAGCCATACGTGCAACGACTGCGCAGGGTTTAAGGCGCTCACGAACTGCCTTCTCGCCCGGTAGCAGCGTGAGGGATAGTGCACGTGTTGTCGGGATGCCGATGGAGTGGAGGTACTCGCTGACGACGAATTCGCGGATGCTGCTTCGCAATACTGCTTTTCCGTCCGCGAAGCGGGAGTAGGGTGTTTTTCCGGCGCCTTTCAGTTGCAGTTCGTACCGCTCCCCCGATGAGGGATTCGTCGCCTCAAACAGAGAGACGGCACGGCCGTCACCGAGTTGTCCCGCCCATTCTCCGAATTGCCATCCACCGTAGCACTGCGCCCAGGGATAAACCCCATTCGAGTCGGACTCGTAGTCGCCATTGCCGGAGACGAGAGAGAGGAATTCTGTTGTCTTGGATTCGGAGAGGGAGAGACCAAGGGAGCGGAATGCTGCGGGGGAAACGGCGAGAAGCTCCGGCTTTTTGGTGCTGGGTGTTGGCCGCACATAGGTGAAGAGCGCTTCTCTTACCATGCGCGGGCCGAGCTTGGAGAGGGGTACTGCAGCGGAGGAGGCGGGAGTGGGGAAGGCGGGATCGGCGGGGAGGCGCGAAGTGAAGACGGAGGATTTAGGAAGGTCATTGAGAGTGACTCCTGATGTAGCGGCTGAGGCAGTGGAACTCATCCTGTAGAGGTGCACGTTGAGACTCACTAGTCGATGGATTGTAGATAGGGAGGTGAGGCGTGGCATGAAGTGTGTTCATGAGGCAATTTCGAGTTCACATGGTTGTCGTCGGGTTGTCGTCGTTTTGCGCGACAAGGACATTTAATGATCAGTACGATGACGTTAATTTCACGTCCCCTGCACGTCACTTCATCCATCCCCCACATCCACATGCCGCCGCTGAAGGCCCTCCCTACCACAGCTCCGCCGCCCCCAAAACCCGCCTATATCCTCCGTGGTCACCTCACACCCATCCATGCTTTTACCTTCCTCTCCAACAACCAATACCTTCTCACTGCCGACGCTTCAGGAATCTGCATCCTCTGGCTCCTCTCTACCCGCCGCCCTCTTGCCGTCTGGTCCGCTCACACAAACTCCATCCTTTCCGTTGCTGAATGGGTACCTCGCGGCCCGGCCTCCTCCGACCGCCGCATCATTACGCACGGCCGAGATAACAGGATCCGAGTCTGGAAGTTACCTCGCGCCGAGGACAATGTGGCAACTGCACTACCGGTCGACGAGGGGGCGGTAGTGGGAAAAGCGCCATGGATGGTTGCGTCACTAGAGGTCAACGCGCTCAACTTCTGCGGATTTGGGTTCTGTCAAGAGCAAGAGACGACGGATGATGATGCAGAATACCGCGATGCGCTGATTGCCGTTCCCTCGGCGCTGGATTCGCAAGCAATCGATATCTTCACGCTCCCCTCTACACGGCGCGTTTACACGCGCATCTCGCCGCCGGAGAAGACGGGTATGGCGATGGCACTGGCGTTGCGCTTCATTGACGAGGAAACGTTAACGCTCATCGCGGGGTATGAAAGTGGGCATGTGGTCGTGTTCCGTCTCGTGCAAGAGAAATGGGAGGTTTCATATTCCGCACAGCCGCATTCACAGCCTATCCTTTCGCTTTCCTTATTTGCTCTACAGACCGGGTACTTTCTCACCACCTCTGCAGATTCGTTGATAATCCAGCATCCCCTCGGATTGGGAGAAGTACAAAAGCTGGATACAAGGCACGCAGGGCTACAGAGTGTTTGTATTCGCAGCGACGGGAAGATTTTTGCGACAGCGGGATGGGATGGGAGGTTTCGGATTTTCTCGACTAAAGGCAAGATGAAGGAGTTGGCGGTGTTGAAGTGGCATACAGTTGGGTGCTATGTGGTTACGTTTGCTGAGATTTTGGACGAGAAGGAAGGGGAGGGGGAGAAGGGGGAGAAGAGTGTGGAACTTGCCAGAGTGAGGAGGGAGAGTAGGAGACATTGGGTTGCGGGAGGCGCGAAGGACGGAAAGGTTAGTTTGTGGGAGGTGTTTTAGGCGTGGGACAAGTAGGATAGTAGTACTACATTACGGGGGCTCGAATAAGTACATAAGCCTCACATGGGTTTGAAGTGAGGCTATCATGTATTATTAAGTTGATGTGGTGCTGTTTCGATTTGCAGGCAGATATGTGGAAAACTAATCTGTTAGCAACACCGAAATATAAGCCTGTCTGATTTGACTGCAGCACAAAGTCTGGAAAGGTTGGTAGAGTTGACAGGCTTACAGTAGTGTGTAATGCTAGCACAGTGGTTAGGTTCATAGGTTTAACAACCTGACATCAACCTGTAGGTAGTAGAGGGTGTTGCTGTGATGATAATTTTTTCGGTTACAGTGTAGAGCTGCAGATTTCACCAGCTTCCCATCTTTGCTGCAGCATATAGCAGCAAGTGTTGGAATTGGGATGATGGGTTTGTCACTTTTAGGATCTACTTTCATCTCTAGATTACATTCCCACCGCTCCCATAATTTTTATGTGTATACGTGGGTGCGAGGCATGCAGCTGCTGTATATGGTGGTGATTATTATGATGGTGATGGTGATGGTGATGGTGATGGTGGTGAGAGTTGTGGTTGTTAATGGCTACGGCGATGGCTACTGCTACGGCGATGGCTGCCGCAGCGGCCATCTCTTGACAATCTGACAAACCTGACAGGCTGACATGAAGGCCATTAGGCTGTCACTCAAATACACCTGTAAGGCTTGCAATGGACTGCAAGGTCAACAACTGTGATAGCTGAATATACCTAACAGCCTAGGAGTGAGGAAAGCATGTCAAACTAGGTTGTCAAAGATGATAGCCCCATGTGAGGTTCATGTCATGCTTACCTATTTAATCAAACCCCCCATAAAGTAGTTATACCGAGATAAAGTACGACATTAGTCCCGTTGGGTATGTCTGAAGTTATAACTATATGAGGCGGTACTACAGCGCTGACATGCGATGTAATATAAATTTCACACCAAATGTTGCTCTCTCCAAAGTTTTCGTCGCTCGCAAGCTCGCACCTCAAAACAGTCGGCGGACGGTTGGTTCGCGAGCACAACAAAACGTTTACAATGAGTGAGTCTTTGTGAATGGCCCACTATTATCTGCAGAGGGGTACAATAACCGCGGCTGCCCGCATCACTTGAGAATGAATTTTGAGAAGGTACTAATTTAGATTGGTTGGTGTGGACAGGAGTTACCGAAATTATCTCAACTTCATGCTTCTCATTATTTACGCCAGTGCACTCTCTACCTCCCGAGGTCCATGTTCATACTATCTCACCGTTACCGCATCTTTAGAAACAAATTGACAACCGGAAAAGGTGCTGAGTGCTCGGTGATATGTAGTGTGGGTCACAAGACGAAAGGTCCCGAGATATCTTGTCTCTTCGACACCCAGAACTCGTGGCCTCGAGATTTGCACCCCAGCCATGTCGGGGCTCCCGAAAATATTATTATTACACCACACAATAGTCTATAGCCACAGCAGTCCCATATCTTACCCCATGATATACAACACTACTTTAAAGTGACTTATTATCATTCAAATTTGTAATTCTAAGTTCATTAGGGACCAGTATAGTAATATATAGTCACTTATAGTCCTCCATGATGGAATGCAAAAGTCTACGAATGTTAACCACCTCGAGCCAGCACCGTGACTCACGAACTATTGAAAGACAGAGGTATTGTGGATTGAGTAGGAATTGCAGCGAAATTCATCGCACGAGCAATGCTCTCACCCAAACAAATCATTTTAAGCCAACGGTGTTCAAGTAAAATATATAACTGGGAATTGACATTCCAAACGCTGTGCGATTATATTATTGACCACAAAAGAAGACAGGATAATACAATAGTCAAACCAAACGTATGCGTACCGGCGCACAGATTTTGCCGAAATTCCATGATAACGCACCAAGCAATATCCCCCTCTTCAACGCGCCACGAGCTTACGACCCAGCCAAAAAACCCAGATAACCCCCCTTGTAGTAAATTCCCACTTCGAAGTCCACTCGCGAAGACAGCCAGTACTCGTGATCAACATCGGCGAGGCGGGCCGGGGCGGGAGAATCCCCAGAAAAACGCTTATCAGACTAAACACAACAAAACTCGTACTTCAAGCTCAGCATTATAAAAAACATAAACCATATAAATTTAATAAAAGTAAACGCACGATTTGGAGTTATTCGACGTTGCATCCAGTCCCACCGATTCCTAGCGATGTCCATAAGTGATGTATTAAGGTACATTATTTCGGTCTAATTGACAGTTGGGAAATCATTGACATGTTTTCAGAATCTTTTCTTAGATGCGATGCGGTCGTTGTCGCTTGGGGTTTTTTTGCGCTTACTCCTTGGGAGCCAGCCGTGTCCTGCCATTTTTAGTACCCTCACGACCTCGAGATGGCCTCCCTGAGTGCCTGCAGAGCCGTATGACCACCACCAGCAGCAGCAGCATTGACGTCGGCATTGGCAGCGAGCAGTCTCTCCACGACCTCGAGATGACCTCCCAGAGCAGCAGCCTGCAGAGCCGTATGACTATCATCATCATCAGCAGCAGCAGCAGCATTGACGTCGGCATTGGCAATGAGCAGTCTCTCCACGACCTCGAGATGACCTCCCTGAGCAGCAGCCTGCAGAGTCGTATGACCACCAGCAGCAGCAGCGGCAGCAGCATTGACGTCGGCATTAGCGGCGAGCAGTCTCTCCACGACCTCGAGATGACCTCCCTGAGCAGCAGCAGCAGCAGCATTGACGTTGGCATTAGCGGCGAGCAGTCTCTCCACGACCTCGAGATGGTCTCCCTGAGCAGCAGCCTGCAGCGCTGTCCAAACACCAGCAGTAGCAGCAGTAGCAGCATTAACGTCGGCATTGGCAGCGAGCAGCTTTTCCACGACTTTGAGATGACCGTTTCTTGCGGAGTAAAAAAGCGGCGTACTCCCTCTGGAGTCCTTACAGTCTGGTTCAAAACTGACCATCACTAGATCATTGACGGCGTTTACCAAGCCAAAGAATGAAGCAACATGTAACCCAGTGACATTTCGAGTGAATGGCTGGTCATATCCGCCGAACACAGATCCCGAGTCCAGCACTATCTCTCTGGTGGTCTCCTCTTTCTCGTCACGGGCATGATATCCCCAATTGTGGGCAGCGTAATTAAACGCAGGAAACTGCTGCAATCTGGCCCGGAACTCTTTGCGCGAGTGGCAGCATCCTTTGTTGAATTCGTCAAAAGATAGCATTGTGAGGCAAATATTTGCAATGACTGTATCTCCCTTACAAAACAATGGATCAGTGGATCTCTGGAAATATTCCCGCAACGAATAGTGTACAAGGCGAATTGTGGAGCTCGTTGGTCTATAATAACGAGACCCATACAGACATGAACCATCGTTCCCTGCTCGGGCATGTCGTCTTCGTCAAAACTCGTTTCGTAGGCTTGAACTGCAAGTACTTGTCTAAGTTCATCAACCAAGAGAAGTCTTTTTGCGCGGGATATCCACCGCAACATACCAAATGCTAGCTCCTGTTGGTCGGAAAATTGTTGCTTAATCCTTGCGAGGGTTTTTTTGAATGTTTCGTGTAGACCCGTAGGCAGTTCTCTCAACGCCCTCTTCATCTTGTTGACAGTCGTCCATTGTGAGATACTGTTGAATTGCAATTCTGCTAGTAAAACCTACGTTCACAGTATCAACGATCGATCGCTATGGTACACTTGTCCCTGCCGAAATACCTACATATCCATTGCCTTCCTCGTTATCGTGCTAATTACCTCGTCCTTAAACGGCTGATTGTTCTTCATCAGTCTTGACAGCTGTGCGTCTTCCTCCATTTTATCCACAGAAACTGTTGGACGTTTTGGTCTTTGGCCACGATCACAATCTGCGGATATTTTCCGTATCTTTCGTCAATATCTAGGAGATGGGGTCGTCGTATGTGATTGGTCCAAAATAATGACCTTCACAAAACTGAGGAAAAAGACGAGGAAAAAGACTTAATGGCGCGGTTACTGCGGTCGATTTAGCCACACGAACTTAGGACCTGCTACCTCCAGCCAGTCAAAGAGGACGGGCTTCCGACTGTGTTGGGAAGCTTTATGAGCGGTCACAATAGAACTCGGGCAGAACTACTCACATAACGAAGAATTACCAAAACGCTTAGGTTAAAGTCACAGAAATCAACTAGAAATAGTAGAGCCGATTGGCAGTGCACAGATGACTGTATTAGCTTCTTCCTCCCAGTCATTTTCTAGTTCTCACAGCAAAATCAATTCCCGATTTGGGGTATCCGAATTCTATCCCCTGCCCCGAGTGGCTGCAAAAATAACTGATCTATTATACGCAACAGTTACTTCACAGGGATTGCACAATGCATCTCCGAGGTCTCAAAGGATCATTGGACAAGGTGTGCAGAGTTTCGTTTCGAAAATGCAATTCTAGTTGCCAAACGTCAACCCCGCTTCCCAAAAATGAAATCGCCTACTGTTTCTTCTTAGTTAAACTTTGTTTCTACAGTGATAACAGGAGTGTTATCCTGATACCAGTCACCTAAGATTTCCTAAAAAGAGCTTAAGGACATGTTGTCTGCAGGCCTGCTTGTTTTACAGATAGATTTGAAGTTTGCATTGTTGCGCAAAACTGAATTCCGGGTCTTGGTGATCTCACCACCTCGCACGAGCATTCAGTACTTCTCGGTCATTGGCTGTCTACCCGAAGTTCTTCCAGATGTAAAATCTTGCATTCATCGACGAACGACATATATCCGCTGTCCCGTTCTTGCCCCGAAATCTATCCAGACAATAAATACATCCCGAAACTCTCAGCCATGACGCCGTGGTATCGTAAGGAGACGGGCAAACCCAAGAAAAGTGGACGTGAGACTGTAGTTGACGGTCCATCGACCAGCTTGGGGCAGTCATCCGTTGATTCTCCCCAGGCCGCGGTACAGATAACAAAGTCCAAGTGTGTAATAAAGATTAAATGTTTTACCAGGTTACTAAATGGTGTATCTTCTAGATCTATCGTCGAGGGTAATCCCACCGAAGGCGAATACAGTATCAGAGTCGTCCACGATCCCCAAGACGCTGTGGTAGAGTACGTGCTATAGAGCCTACAACAATTGACAGGATTCGTTCTCTAATTTGCCGTGTAGTATCATATTCATCCACGGCCTTACCGGTAATCGTGAAACTACCTGAACAAAGAATCGAGGAAAACGTAATGAATGCTTCTGGCCCGAGGATCTCCTCCCGAACGACGTCCCAAACGCTCGTATAGCCACCTGGGGATACGACGCAGATGTCATTAGCGAAAGACCATTTCACGTAGTATCGACAAATACGGTTGAACAACATGCTGAAACTCTTTGCAGCGACCTTGCACACTTCCGGCCCGGACTCGTATGTATCCTGATTTTTCAGTCGCGGTGTATTCTTACTGAATGGAATTCAAGAAACGACCCATTATCTTTATCGTACACAACTTGGGAGGATTGGTGTGCAAAGCGGTTCGAACTCCTGTATTGATATTTGATAGCATCTCATATCTGACAAAGTGTGGCGATAGGCTTTACTCCATGCTTCAGAGGCAAAATCGAGAGAAATTACCCATATAAGGGCGATTTTTGAATGCACTCGTGCCATTATCTTTATGGGAACACCCCACCAAGGCTCTTTCCAGACCACGTGGGGCAGTATACTGGCTTCCATCTTGGGCTTCGTGAAACAAGACAATGTTGACGTTGTCAATGGTCTCGAAAAAGAGGCGCCTCGCCTTATAGAGCTGCAAAAGCGATTTTACAACCTGCTTTCATATCATAGTGAAGAAAGTGACCCTATAGACATCACCTGTTTCTTCTAAGAGCTGCCTGTGGCTGTCTTAGGTACTGTAAGTATTTCTTACCTGTCCCGAAAATTTACGCTGAGTGGTACGTCTAGATCGTATTGGAGTTGTCTGCCACAATGATGGGCTATAGAACCATCGGTATTCACGCGAACCATATGGATATGACAAAGTTCGGAAGAGATGACAGTCCTGGATATGTCAGAGTTTGTGGAGAGCTGCAAAGATGGTTCAAGACTTTGGCCTCAGACAATGATAAAGAAGATCAAAAGGCATGCAATTCCTTCTCGCTGAGATAGTTGTGTCACTCACATCGCGCAGAATGACAAGAACGAGGCCACGCCCTCGACCGGACCACGCGGAAATAGCAAAGTCAATCATTATGCCAATATTGCATCAGGAGGAGCGGCACTGTATGGAAATCAGAGCTTTCGGGTACTACGAATATTGGCCAGCCAGCTCTTGTCAATGCAGCAACACAAGCTTCCAGCCATATACTGACTGTAACTTGCACACTTGCGCAGGCGGTATCTACAATGGGCGGCGTGAGCGACCTTACTGGGAATATTGAGATCCCCTTAAAGTCTCCCTCCCCCATTCTGCATCTATTTTTCATCAAATGATCCTCACTCCCTCTCATTTATACTAGCCCAGGATGTGAAGTCAAGTCTGTCTCCACGGGTCCCAACCGTGTGGTCGTAGCAGTGTCGTACACTTTAGTATTTAGGTAACTATAGCCTTGGCTAAGAAGCTGCAGTTGTGTATGTATAGTGCGGCTTGGAGTCAGAGCGGTATGGCAATATGGGGCTACACGGCCGTATGAAGGTTTAGTCGAGAGAGAGTATAGCACCCACATGGAGACAGACCCGAGTGAATGTCAGTGCACAAATGTTATAGGGTTAGGGCTACAGCCACCCGTCGGCTACGCGTCACCCAGCATATCGTCACCACCCCGCACCACCGATGACAACCCTCAACTTCACGCTCTCCCCACAAGCCACGCAAAAAGTCCATGAAGCACTTCTCTGCCTCTCCAAATTCAGCGAGTTCGTCTCCCTCGAAGCGCGGCGCAACCAGCTATGTCTATCTGCGTTGAACTCGACAAAGTCCGCGTACGGTGCTGTGCACCTCGGCGCCAACCGCTTCTGTGAGGAGTTCAACTTTGTCCCAGCCGAGGACGAGGAGCGCTTTCAATGCCGATTACAAGTCAAGGTATGCCTTTCCTCCCCGCAGTTTCCTAACTTACCTACCGCTGGTACTGATGCCCGGGGCATAGGCTCTCCTCTCCGTGTTCCGCCAACGCTACCTAGACAACAAAGACAAATCGGCGTCCATCTCCCGATGCGAAGTGCGACTCTCCACAACAGGACACGAATGCCGCCTTCTAATCCGGCTCCTCTGCAACCACGGCGTACTCAAGACCTACAGGCTCACATATGAAGAGGTCGACATCATGCACGCAATCTTCGACAAATCTGCGTCCGCGCAGCATTGGCGCATTTCCTCCTCACTGCTAAAAGAATACATGGAGCATTTTGGTGCCAAGGCTGAGCAGCTCGATATCTCCTCCGCCGCCGCCTCTGGTCGCGCCGCGTTCACGAGCTTCACCGAGAAGCTGATCGATGGGAAGGAGATACTCAAACAGCCGCTACAGACTACTGTCGCGTTGGATACCGGCGATTTCGATGAGTTCCACGTCGACGATGGGGTGAGGGTTAGTGTAAGCCTGAAGGACTTTAAGGCAATCACCGGACATGCGAGTACGCTTGAGATGCCGGTGGAGGCGTGGTATTCGCGGCCAGGAAAGCCGATGCAGGTTGCGTATGCGAGAGATGGGATGGATGTGATGTTTACGCTGATGACGGCGGCGGATATGAAGGCGAGCCAGAACATTGGAACGATGGGGAGGATTGTGACGGTGCAAAGGAGGACGGAGGAGCGGCCGTCATCGGTTGTACCCCAGGGTTCGGGGGAGGGTACTGAGATGCAGCAGCAGGAGGGTAAGGAGAGCGCGGGCTCTGGAGAGAGGTCAGGACTCAGTTCCATTGTGCAACAACAACAACAACAACAGAGTCCGAGCTTTCGGCCTACACCTGCCACCAACAAACACGACGAGGACGAGAACAACTCCTCTCTCTACCGCCAACTTACGCAACCTACCCCTCGGCCTCCTGCAATGCCGCCCACTCCACCACCGCCACCCCAAACTGCAGAAATGCCGTTGTTCTTAAACTACTCGGAAGACGAAGAGGATGGAGAAGAATTTGAAGACATGGTCAAGAGCTTGGATAACGAGCGAGGAACGTTTATGCTGGGATGGGACACGAGTGGGGGGACCGAAAGAAGCGTTACTACGACTAGTAATACCTCGAGGGCGCGGTCGAGGAGGACAGTGGAGGATGACGAGGACGAAGATGACGATGACGAGGATATTGGAGTTGGTCCGACACAACAGAGTGTTCCGCCGGTAAGTTGGACCCTGCTGAGGTTCCGGAATAGTGCTAACTTGAACTAGCCGAGAGGATTGTTTGATTGATATGGAGACAGGATAGCTCCCCGATTACATTACTACAATACTAAGCACCGAGATAATTATGTCCAGCAGACTGTGAATGGCATTATGGCGCTGCTACAGAAGACAACCGGATAATATCAGAAGTGTATGGTTTTACTTATGCCTGAATACTTACATAGCTACACAGTATTTGGAGGGGATAAGATTGGATACATGAAGTGGGTAAGGGAATGTAGTCCCTGACATCTGGCTTCCATAACACTTTAGGGGAGACATTCATTAGAGGAAAATATGTTTCTCTAACACTAACTAAACCACCGTCTATGTATGATACGCGTACAATCTGGATACCACCGTTGCCCGCACCGCATTCATCCTCTGTACCAGAAAAGCAATTCTACAAACGCCAGATATCCCCGTAATCCTACCTGTGCCCCAACCCATTACTTCACTTCTCCATCCCTACTTCCTCAAATCCTTGCTATCCTTAAGGATTCCGCTCATATGCACATTACTAACCTTGCCCCTCCTATTTACCGCCCTCTTCCTCTTCTGCTGCCTCTTGACCTCCACCTTTACCGTACTCGGATCCACACTCGCAGGCTTCAACCCCATAGCCTCAAGCTCACCCACAATTTCCGCGGATGGCGGGATCTTAATCCCGTGCCACAGAGTCTTAAACTCGTCATCAACATCACAAAACAACGTCTTATCATTCCCCCAGACCATTCTCGGTAGATTTTCCTTCTTCGTCCTGATCACCAAAATATCCCCCGCCTCCTCGAGTGTATCGATCGCGTCGAGTGCACCTGCCCATCCCTCCTTCAGTTCCTTAACCGGCAATCCCTGCGCCGTCGTCTGGCGCTGCAAAAACGCGAGAAGATCGGTGGGGGAGCGGATATTATGCAGTGGGCGGAACTCGAGGGTGTCTGCGGCGGCATCGTAGAATATCCGCGGGTTCTTGTTTTCGCGGAGCACGGTGAAGACTTCAGAGGAGACGGGGATGGAGAGGTAGGATGCGACTTCGGATGGGAGGAGCGGACGCTCTTTTTCTTTGAGGTATTGCTGCGCGTGAACTACCTGTGTCATGATATGTTGTCCCCCCAGAGATGTGGCTGCGGGCTGCGAGTACACCACTGTTGCGACGGCCGGCGTTGCGACTTGCCGTTTACGCTTAGTGACGGTTGGTGGAGGGGGCGGAGGCGCAGGTTGGGAAATGGGTTTAGGCCGCGAGGGAAAGAGGTCCGCCGCCGAGGTGACGGAGGATTTGAAGGCGGCGGCGGAGCGTTGGAGCGACATGGTAGCGCGTTCTGGGGGGTGACGCGGGGGAGCGTGGTATAGTGAGGGTTGTAAGATCACGAGGATACAAGGAAACGGCGGCTGTGCGGTGTTAGAGCTATGCTTGTTAGGTGAGGTGGAGGAGGGGGTGGTGATGGGTGGCGGTTGATGAAGATGAAAGAGTTAAGCTCTCAAAGCTAGGCTGAGCTGCCAAGCTTACACGTGTTAGCACTTCATGAGATCCTCACTCGGAGAACTAGCTCCTTCCTCAAACAACTTCCACGTCCCTTTGGATCCATCATCTCCTCCCTCACTTTCACATTCCACACCACCACCTCTTCTGCTACAATCTCTCCCACATAACATCAAACCAGCCGGTTTATAGATCAGTACAAATGCACATCACCTAGAGCATTCAGATCCAGTGATGAGTTATTGCGGAGTTTGACGCGTCGATGCCTAAAAGTCGAACTGAAGCCTTAATATCAGAAACAATCCCCGTGGACCCCATGATTGTGATGCGCCCCGACTAGAAGCACAAAAGCTGGGAAAGAAAACTCTAGAACAGCCCCCTTGAGAGGAAGGATCATCATATCTAGCAGTAACAGACAACATATTCAAGGTTTAAAAAAGCATGATAGCAGTATGGCTCGGTTAGAATATATATACTGGTAGGATTCGGAAACATCATGAGTACCTGGAAGTGACGTGTGAGTTGATGAAGAGGGAGTGCGGAGTTGGCGATAGAGAAGTTATTTGTTCAGTGTAGTATAGTACTTTGTAATGGTATAAATGCGATCTATCTCTTTCCGCAATTAAGAGCAATGTCCAACATCATCCGTCTAATAGAAGCTCAGAGTGATAAGATGTGAATGCCCAGAAAGTCATCCAACAGAACAGGCATTTGGTATTGTGAACATCCTCCTTCTCAAGCAAAGCCGCATCTTTTTGGAGGATTATTATCTGAGAGCTGCTTGCTGGTTTCTCTGTTGATCTTATTCGTATCAAGAACTAGGTCCTTCACATCCCCACTGAAAGCCTGAATGACTTTAGGTACAATTTAATATACATGATACTTGCGAATGGGGTTTACTTTGTTGCTGCTGTGGCATAAAACTGCAGACTCAATATACGGTACTATCTCAGCAACCACTGGAACACCACATCTCCTGTAAATCAAACAAATGGCATACCGGACAACAGATTCTAGCGTTTTGCATCTGCTCTATGAAGTTCCGTCTATAATCAGTTAGATTAGCCTTGTTAGGTCTGGTCAGACTACTGTCATAGCCGTAGGTCATATCTCTGATGTTCCGGAAACGTTTTGGCAAAAAGTCCTTTAGCCACATCAGATGAGTCTCTCGGCTCTTCCATGATCCAAATGCATGGCCTGCAAGGCCTGTCACTGCTATCACACTTCATTTGACCTAAGGTTAGCATTTGAAATGCGAATTACTTTAGAGGGTGCAACTAACTCCGCCACGATTTCATCGTCTGGAGTGTTCAATGGAGTCAAATCATAGAAGTGACTGTCGATCCTTAGATTGTCAGGCGCTCCACGGATCGATACATATGCGTACTGATTTAGGTCGAGGCGCTGAAAGTATTCTGTACAGCAGTTTAAGTTGAGCAACGCAGTTTTGGTGGAGTCGCATCACGCAGGATAGAGTGATAGCTGGTATATTTGATCCTTGAGAGACGGATCGATAGCTTGAAGAGCACCTATTAGATCATCCTCCCTCCAGTCTGGCAGAACTCCACATATTCGAAAGCACTTCGGCTTGGGTGGCTCTTTGGTAGGTCTGCCCGGGTGCTGCGCAGATTTGTCGATTGTCGTAAGATTATCTGTAACAGATTTTGCGGTAATCGTACTTGCAATATCAGCATCCGAATTTCGCGCAGCTTCGTTGTTGCATTCCATATGTGGTACTCCATAGATGGGATGATTCCGCGTATGGGGTGCACATCATCGAGAGCTGTAGGACCTCCAGCGGCAACTTCAATTGCGGTAATAACATCCCAATGTTGCGCGGTTTCACTGATCACTACAGGATTGTCGGGAATATATTTCGCGGTAACTGCGCTTGCGATATCAACATCAGAATGTCGCGCAGCCCCACCCACCGCCACAGGACCGCCAGAAATAGATTTAGCGGTAATTGCAATTGCGGTAGCAGCATCCGAATGTTGTGCAGCTTCGTCGATCGCTGTAGGATTGTCAGGAGTGACAGCTGCGGTTGTATCTAAATGTTGCGCAGCTTTGCTGATTATTGCAGGACTAAATTTTGCGGTAACTGCTCTTGCGATATCAGCATCTAGGTGTTACGCAGCTTTAGTATCGGCATCTAGCTGTTCGGTATCATCCTCCAGGTGCTTCGCGGCTTCGTCCGTCGCTATGGAATTTTCAGAAACAGATTTCGTGGTAACTGCAGGGTCAGCAGCATGCCGAGGCTTATTAGGACGTGAGATAGCTCGACAATGAGCAGGTAGCCAAATGCGAGCAGGATGACGATGTCGATTACAACAGGCGGAGACGGAGCCATTAGTTAGCAGCGATGAATCGTTTACTTAATTCACCAGAGATCTAAGTCCAAGATTAAATTGGCTTTTAGAATCATCGCCACGTCGCTATGTTCATTGGGCACTTGAATCATGCGATGCTGCAACTCTATACCAAGATCCCAAATGAGAATTCCACGTACCTTCTTGGTACTCGGGGGCAATAAAGATTCGGACACACCTTTTTAGGTAATGGATCTTGCAGGGTGTTGACCAGGCTGAGCCTGAAGTCAGTGCGCACCTGCTATGCTGTTCTAATGAAATTCAACCATATTTTACCAAAGTTGCATGTGGCGCCCTCAATTATTGCCAGGTCCGTGTGGTTACTGCCAGAGCAAGTGCGTCCGAATCTTTATTGCCTGCCCCGAGTACTTGCGAGAATAGCTAACAGTGGCGTGTGCATCTCAGATCTTTTTTGCCTATATCGAGAACCAAGTTTCAGATGCGGGAACCATAAGGTAGAAAGTGCATTCAGCTATGGGATGATAAGCTACATAGCTATTTTTCCCTCCATCCCCGCTACTTCCCCAACCAGAACGATCAAGGTCAAGTCATAGCATCCCCATCCACTACCCTAACAAAAGAAAACATCCCCTTAAATTAACCTCCAGGACTTCCGTCGGGCACAACAGATATCTTCACTTCGACATCGATATCAGGCCTCGAAACACTTTCATCCTGTCTCCTCCTCTTTTAGTGTACTTTGTAACCCACCTCTTAAACTTTCCATTGCGAGTATCCTAAACAAGAGTATACCTTGACTATCTTGTACAGGGTCCCCTAAGCCTCGATTTCCTCTTTACCCTCTTTTCCCAGGTTTCTTAGCCCTCTCCTTAGCCTTTCCACCTGACTCGGGACTTTGCTTTGGTATTTGAGCCTGCCAATTCCACGATACGCACAGAGCTAAAATGCACAGATAAATCATAGCACAGACACTAGGTGTATATATTCTCAAGAACCAACAAAATCTTATAACCATCTCCTAACTCCAAAACAATATTACCCCCTTTTTTTCTCATGTATGTAATGCCGAAAAGCTGGCCTCCACCAAACTCCTCGACCCCTTCGCATCCGCCGTTGCCGTCCAATAAAACACTCCCCCTAACCCCTGTTCCTTCACATACGCCGCCTTCTGTCTCACCGTCTGCGCATTATCATAACTAACAAACCCCCCATCCCCACCACAACAATACGCCGCTCCCAACGCCATATCCACATGTTCGCTTGCCCCAGGTCTCGGAAGATCCTTATATTCAATCGTGCCGTTCTCTCCCGCACTGCCCGTGAACCGCTGTCCAACATCATTGCACCCCAGAAACGACCTCCCGTACGCTGGGATCCCGAGGATAATCTTGTGCGCGGGCACACCCATGGAGCGCATATACGCGACTGCAGTATCGCAAGATATTGCCGCAGTGTCGTTGTGCGGGCAGCGAGGGGTGTATAGTTGTGCGTGGTGGCCTGAGGCGTCGACCCAGGGGCCTGTGAAATCATAGGCCATGAGGTTTATGAAGTCGAGGTACTGCGCGGCGACTTGGAGCGCAATGTGTTGTAGCGCCCACTCGCCGGCTGGGAGTGCGGAGGTCACGATGTATGGTGCTGGAAGGTATCGTCGGAGGATGTCGAGGAGGAGGATGTAGTCCTGGCCTTGTTGCGTGTTGGAGGGGTGTTCCCAGTCGACTATTTTTGTTAGCGAGGAGGGGGAAACGAGGGGGAGGGGACGAACTGTCGATGCCGTCAAGGCCGTAGGTAATGCACAGCTCGCGCGCTGAGTGTGCGAATCGTTGGCGGCATTGAGAATCTGCAGCGACTGCAGCGAAGGGTTCCGAGCCTTTCCCCCCTCCACCAATTGAAAGGATGACTTTTAGGTGTTGGTGATGATTCTTGAGAGCCTGGAAGGATCGTAAGCATCCGCGGTGGCCATCAACCTCCATCTGCGTGTCGGCCCATTCATCGCTGAGCTAAAGTCAACAGTCAGCGCAAGCTTGCCGGGTTTTCTGCGGCGAGCAGTACATATACTGTTCCGTCTGGCTTGACGAATGCGAAAGAGTAGTAGACGTGTGATATGAAGTTTAGTTGGAGCGAACTCGGTGTTTCTTGTTTGTATATTCTCCAGTTCGGGTAGTACGCGCCATTGACACTATGGAGGGCACACGTCAGCTACGCAACTTAACTTACCCCACTATTACCCCGCCATCACCAGCAAGCGTGCGGAACAACTCACAACATGCGCAACGGCTCTGCACGACCAGTCGGTGGTGGACTCTGACCTGCCGGTGGAGGGGTTTGTCCGAAGTGCCGTTTTAGGAGTGGAAACCGCGGGTGTGAATACCACGGAACCGGCGGAGGACCCCCATTTGGCGGGGTAGAACGCGACATTGTTGGCTTTGGCGGTAGGTATCAGACGGTAGAAAAAGTAAAAAGAGCTTTTGACTATTAAGAGCAGGTCTAGATGCTAAGGCTAGCTAGCTGGCGATGGGGGAGGATGTTGTGCAGTGGGGAAGAGGTCAGCGGGGGGAACGAGCAGCCAGCCCTGTGATAAACGACATATTTCGTTTCCCTTTATGCGCATGCTGCGGTCGTTTGCGCCGATTCGACTAGGCAATATTCGAACTGCAGCTGCGCGCAGTTTTGCTGCTTCGAGTATCTCTCTTGCCGTTTGGCATTGCAAGGTGTTTCCCGACGATTGGCCGCGGCTCTTGGCACGATTGTTGAAGGAATCAAGGAACAAGGGTGCGGAAACTTCTACAGCCACTTTCTCCGCCGGAGGGTGCCAAGACCTCGTCAATGGCGCCAGTCACGACATCTTCAGTCTTTGAGAGAGCAGCTGGTAGTTTGTGTCCATCCACGGAAATGGACGTACAAAAAACAGAAGCGTCTCTCGAAATCAACCACACCAAGACTTGCAAGCAGAGACATTGTTTCCGGATCACTCTCCTCACAGCAAATGGTGGACGCAATACATGTCTCCCTTCTTGTCTATATTACACTGTGCATATTACAACACCCTACTCAGTCCTCCTCTTCTTCCCCCTCCCGCCGCCATCCCCAGCACCCCTCTTCCTCCCCTCCTTCGCCCAATATTCATCCTTCTCCCTCTTCTCCCTCTGCTTCTTCAACTCTAAACCCTCTTCAACCTTCTTCCTGTGCGCTGCTCTCTTCTCCTCGTTCTTCCTCCTCCTCTTCTCCGTCTTCTCCTTATCCATCGTCATCACCTTCTGCAGCAGATCTCTAGCTCTACTCTCCTCCTTCGTCGGCATCACTGCGCGCTTGAGCAAATACCCCTTCTTGCTCTGCGGCTTCATCTGCGCAATCTGGCTCTTGAACGGGAGGTTCTGCTGGATAGCCTTTGGGACGCGGAGGGGGTTGAAGCGGCGTGTTTGCCGCTCGATGGGACGGTAGGTAGAATTCGCGTTGGCCGGGGCGGAGAGTTTTAGCGCGGCACGGACTTCGCCGGTGATGCGCATGCCGCGCCACTCCTTCTCCTTATCATCGGAGGACTCTAACAGGTTTGTGACGGGGTTGTAGAAGGTGTGCGGCTTGACCGGGTACCAAGCGCGGAGGAAGACGATGTCCGACATGAGGATTTTGTCTTCGAACGTGGCTCTGTAGTGGCCCTCTGGTTTGCTGAGGGCGCGCTTAATCTGTCCCCTGATTCCCGAGACAGTGCGGATTGCCGCGCCTTCGAATTTAGCGATTTCGAGGGACGAGGTGAACATATCTTTTATGAAGGCTGTGTTTTTGAAGATTTTGTAGGGGGCACCGGTGAGTTTGAGTTTCTTCACGATGTCGGTGCTTTGGTCGACGGAGAGGACGACGCCGGTTGCAGAGACGCGGAAGCCCGGGTTTTTCGAGTGGAGGGACTGCACGGCACAGAAACCGGTGTTGGGGGCAATTAGAGGGCCGTAGAAGGTGCCGAAACAGTGCATATGCTCGGGGGTGTACTTGAGCAAGCGGTTTCTTGTCCGTGAGTCGGAGGTTGAGTAGATGGGGATACTCTGGAAGCGACGCCAGCCGAGGGAGAAAATGAGGGGGTCGTTTGTTTTGAGGATCTTCTTATGCCATCTGTGGCGTTTTATCCGGACTTGTAGGAAGCCGAAGCGGTCCTCAGTAGGGGTGAGGCCGCCGACGATGATGGGATATTTAGGATCAAAATGTGTGACAAATTCACAGGGCATGTCGGAGAGAACAACACGGGCGTAGGTGCCAGCTTTATAACCCTCGACTCTAACGCGTGTGGCATCGTCCATTTCTAAGAACTCAGCGTTGTTGACGGCTAGCTGCTTTGCAAAACCGGCTTTCTGTGCCTCGTACCAATCGTCTTCGCCAAAAGTTTGGTCATCGGCGTCTTTCATCCCCGCTTTGTCATTGTTGAGACCTTCTCTATCTTCCTCTTCGAAGCGGAGACGGAGCTCTTCTTTTTTGCGGGCATTGCGAGCTCGCTCGGCTTCGAGGGTTTCTTCTTCCGTTGGTTCTTTATCTTCGGAATCAGATGCTCCATCATCTGAGCCTGCTGCTGCTTCTTCGCCGCCAGCGGCCTCGAGGTCCTCAAATTCTCCATCACCTTCATCGTCATCATCATTAAAACCGCCGAACTCCCCGTCATCACCGTCGCCCTCTTCTTGCTCGTCGACAAGGTTAGCAGTGATGAAGCGCTTGCGGAGGCTATCAAGTGCGTCTTCTTCGCTCCATTTTTGCTCCAGCTTTTCGAGATCGTATAAAGGAAGGGTGCGGTCCGTGATTTTCTTGGCTGCATTGGTGTCATCATCTTGATTCTCTGCTTTTTTGAAGAATTCTTCGTCGTCGTCGCTGCCATCTTCCATCTTTTCTGGGTCTGACGTGGCAGAATCACCCTTCCATCTTGAAATCACTTCCGAAGGCGTAAGAGTCTCATCATATAGAAATCTGCAAAGATCCTGTATCCGCCCACTTCCTCCTCTTCCTTCCATCCACTGTGCCCTTGCGTTCTCTGCGAGGTTCTGTTTCCACCGCGGCTCCTCATCATTGTCAGACTCATCCTCAATATCTCCATCGTCCAGCTGTATGTCGGAACGATCGGAGACAGAGCCAATATCCGAATCACTATCTGCAAATTCCAGCTCTTCCCTTCCAGTTGCATCATCATCGTTACGCATTATGCGCCCTACTTTCCTTCGTACCGTTGCCTCGTCTTCTGAATCTTCTTCTCCCCCAGAAACAAACTCTTCATTATCTTCCTCCTCTCCATCGTCCTCAATTTCCGGCTCGGGTTCTTTACTTTCTGGCATCCGTACGCTACGCCTTCGTGTCCGTCCCGAGTTACCAAGCTCCGGCTCTTCTTCCGGTTCTTCCACAATCTGCTCCAGCACCTCGCCGTTTGAGAAAAGCTGCACACCCTGGCGGGTTTCCGTCTTTTTTCCCTTCTGAAGACTGACAACCAGGCGCTCTCCCATTCCCTGCTCCTCGCCCTCCATAAAGCTTTGTGAAGGAACGTTAATGTACACCGCGTCCTTGTCCACCAAGACACCTCCGACATCACTCATCGGCGCATACAACAGCTTCTGTTTCTCACCCAATCTTTTCCGTCCCTTTCCCTCCGCCTGTGTCCTGTACGGCGTAGGGCATGGATCCGGTAGTGCTTCCACACTGGCAACATTCAGATCACCAACACCAGGGATATGAACTCTTCCACCCTCTGTGGGAAAGTTGAGACCACGGACGTAACCATACAGTGCAACAGTGCGATCGCACTTCTCGTTCTCCTCCATGGCAACAGGATCGGTAAGGTCCACCATCCGGTCAGCTAACATATAGAAATGCGAGTTTCTCCAGATGATTGGGCGAGGATTCTTCATGACGGAGATAAAGCGCGATAAGTTATGGATCTCGCGGTCTGGGTAACGGCCATTTATGACTCCAGACAGGTAGAACAACTTGGCACCATTGTAGAGCTCGGACCAGAAACGGTGCTTTAGGCGCTTCTTTGTTGCGCGGAGTTGTGCCTGCGATTTGAAGAGGTCGAGGTGTGTCAGAATCCCAAAGATGTTGGATGGCATACCATGCGGCGCAAGGATGTTGAGGAACTCCATGGTTTCCATCTCGAAGCCGAAGTTGCCGTCGATGAGCAAGAGGACGTAGTCGGAGATCTTGGCGACGTCAATCATGCTCGCGAGGGAGTTGTCGCATTCGAGGAAGGTGAGGCGGCGGCGCTTGCCGGTTACGACGGTTATCGGGCCTTGGATCGTCGTGAGCGTGTGTTTGCTGTAGCGCTTGACCAGCGATTTGATTAGAGTGGTTTTTCCAACTCCCGGCGGACCGACGATGGAGACAATGACTGGCGGTGCTTCCTCGGGAAGACGGTCCACCTGGTGGAGAAGAGGTTAGCTTTGGTTTTTATGGCGGGGATGGTGGGGTGCTGTCGAACCATTGGGACGTGGAGTCGTTTTTCTCGGACCTGCAGCGCACATTGAAGTCAGTACTCTGCTTGCACCAAGAGACTACGGAGGGAATATTACATCGTGAGATCGTGTCGCCTGCTTCTGGAGCCGTCCGGGATTCGCGAATGAGAAAGCTTTCGGGTTTTGGCCTGAGCATTTGTTAGCCAAACTTATTCGAGTGCGCAGTTGGTATTTACCAGTAAACTTCTTCTCCTTTTTCGCTGGGCGATGCGCCCTATTGGATTGATCCATAATGATGCCAAAGGGAAGGATTTCGTGGTCGCGGTTGAAATTTCCACTGAGGTTGAGAAATTGCGGCTCAGTTTAACTTTTTTCTGCGAGATCCCGTGACGTATGATAAAGAATTTTACCCGGACGAGCGACCGTACGAAAAACCAAACCTCCACCTCCGGATTGAAGCTCCTCCGACCGCCACTTCACAAATGCCTCCACGGATACGACTCCCCGCCATCGTTCCGGCGGGTACAATCACTTCGGTTCCTCGGGCTTATGCCCTCCGCTATCTCTCCACTACCAATGTGCGACGTGCGCGCCGGAGCGAGACCGACGAAGATGGCGAGCAGATCGTCATCGACCTCGAGCAGCAAGCGCGTGATGACTTCAAAGCATGGATCTCTGGGCCGGGACAAAACTTTAAGAAGCCGCTCTGGAATGAGATGAACTACCTCACCTCGTATGACCGCAAGACGTGGCAGCGCAGAAGCGACCACGAGAAGGACAAGATGAACACGCCCTTCCCACTTAACCCGGCGTTCCGTAGTCACCCGGTGTTGAGTGAAGAGCTTAAGGATCACATTCACACGCTCATCATGAAGCGCGGAAGGACCATCCGCTCTGTCAGCGCTGAGATGGGGGTAAGCTTGGAGCGTATTGGCGCCGTGGTGCGGTTGAAGGAGGTTGAGAAACAGTGGATCGAGCAGGTGAGCCCGTTGCGCCATTTTCTTGTTTCACTGAGGAGGGGGCGACATATGATGAGACATTGCTTTTGCAACATAGTTTTGAAAGACTTAGGTCATGGTTACATAACTATTCCTCGTTGAATCTGATATCCGTGCTCCAATTCACATTCTCTCATTGTCTCGTCCCCGCCGTACAGCGCAAGATTACTAACGCCTATAGGGAAACCCCGTCGCAACTTATCTCACCAAAGCGCTCCATTCCATGCTCCCAGTTACACCACTCGCACCACCAAGGACTCAGCAACCCTTCCATGAGGGACTCCAGGACATGGTTTCGCACCCGTTCTCGCACAGGCAAACTTTTGTCCCCGTTTCTGAGTCACGGGAGTTCACGCGTGTCGACGCAGGAGAAGAGTTTGGCCTTCCGCCGACGGAGGAGGCTGTTCCCCACCCAGATCTCATTAAGATTGCGAAGGAAAGGGAGATGGGGCTGGAAATAGATGAACGCGTTGATTTGCAGAAGGAGAGGGAAAGGGTACACCAGGAGGAGGCAGAGGAGGAAAAGAAGCGGAAGGCTGCGAGAGAGAGGCCATCCAAGGTTATTGAGCAAGGGCGTTTTGCATGGAGACTGAAGGATGCTACTACCGGGAAAGTCGGCTTCAGGTATGGTGTGCCGCATCAGGACCGGAAGAAGGGACAGGTCAAGATTCCGACGCATGTTGGGTAGGCGGTGAAATGCGAGGAAGTGTAATATTATGTAATTACTGTACTCTACATCAAAACTGAGTCGGTCGGTCGGATGTTTCAGAAGAGAGGTTTATCGTGGAGTCTTCAATCCAGAAATCCGAAACCACCAGCATAAAGACTGTCTCTAGGCTGCCCCTACCCCCCGACACTATCAACTTCAAAACCAACTCTTTCAACTCCAACTCTTCAACACCAGCTCTTCAACTCGCGATATGCTCAGTTGAAGCTTCTATATAATAGGAGTTGGGTAGGTTCTTTCCCTAGGATAAACCTCCGTAAATTGGAGTCTAGTTTAGATCTTGCGCAACTCCAACAAATTTGAAAGCTGGCTTTGTCCGACGCTCTCCCACATTGCCCAATGCTGAATACGAGACACCGTAGCACAAGCCTAAATGTTATTCGGGGGTTGAAGGTACCCCATTGGTCGCTCATAAATAAGTAACCTACCCGTTCCTGATATTAGATATGGTTCGTACGCCCGTTGATCCCCCATAGACGTGGGAAGTCCTAGATAAACAGGCCATTTGTTCCTACACATCTGTATTCCCCATAATCCACTCCTTTCCGTCTATCCTAAACCTTCAGGCATGCCCCCCTCACATTCTCCCTCCCTCTTCCCCGCTAATCGCCGCCCCAGAATGTCGCAGCAAAAAGAATCGAAATCGGGCTTATACTTTGTGCTGTACCTTATCCTGGCGGTAAACATTGCGACGTTTCCTCCACACGCTGAAGTGCGATTTCAACGAGCCGGACTTAAAAGGGAAGTTTTTATGAGAATTTATACAAAGACTGAGTAAGTTTCAGATGTGATGTGATGTTGTATAGCTGGTCTAATGATGCGTAGATAGAGTGGGAGTGTGTGATAGTAAGAATAATAATTTTTGTTCAGTGTTTTCGTTCTTGCCTCGTGCCAAACTCCTAGGGGGTTGCCACCCGTACCTCGTTTATCCACAGAAGAGCTTCCGAGCAAAAACAACGAGAGGATTGGGGACGAGACAATTTCGTTCTAGGGAGTATTGTGGATTCATTATTGGAAAGTGAAAACCCTATAGACTACCCTGAGCCCTAAACCCTCCAACTACAAATTTATTACCACTTAAAACATGACACTTCACCGCAGCGAGGCCAGCCATTCGCCCAGTCTTAAGGCGCGTTACACAGAATCTCCGAGCCCTACATTAACCCATAACCCCCACCTACAAACACTCGTCATTGCGAAGGGTAGAGGGAGGAGAGTTCCACCGCCTTGCCGGCCATTGGATGAGGGGAAGGGGGCACTGTCATACTCTAGATAGAGTGGATACAGTATGGTATGATTAAAATAAAATAAAAAACAAAAATCTTGGCATCGTTCCATCAGCTCAACTACTTCCAAATCTCAGTTACCATGGCTGATCCACTCTCCATTGGAGGGAGCTCATCGGACTCATCAGCATTGCGGGTCAAGTTATACAACTAGTAGTCAAGCTACATAGTATATACAGCGATCTCCGTGATGCACCGAAGGACGTAGACAATCCCCAAGCCTGGCTACTGAGTCTGACTGAATCGCTCCGCGGAATGCTTAGCTTATCTGGCCGAAGCAGAACTCAGGTCAGGAAATGTCATCGATGCATTGGAAACGGCGGTTAAGCGGTTTGGGGAAGATCTTAGCAATTCGATCAACTTACTCAATCTTTCAACTCAACATCATATGGAGAGCCCACCACACAACATATCCCTATATTAGGCAGCCGCTTACTCAAATAACCTTCACCTCTGCAATTACTTATCAACGAAGGTGCTGACTCAAACTTTGCCAGCTAAGAGAATTACCATGGTTTTTATCTGGCATTAATCAGCTACCTAGTCACTAGGATCGATTTTTTTTGATTGCTAAAAAGTAGATCAGCTCTCAGCTAGATACAAAATGTAGGAACTGTTAGGATACTCCTCCCAAAATATGACCAGTACAACCTATTTGCTGGGAATCTGTGGGATTACGCCGTTACGAGTTGGATATTCACCAACGGTAAGTGTCCAAATCTGCAGCTCATTTTGTGGGAATCCAGTAACTTATCTATGTGAAGGGATACGATTAATCTCTTGGACCGGAAACAAATATTTTGTTGAGGCTCAACGAAGATCCAGAGTTGGTGACATCAATTCTTAGTCTCTATAATAATTTGGTGCGTATGGATCAGAACGGGGCGCTTAGGAAGCTTTATCAAGCGTTGAAGATAGCAGCCTGTGTCAGTATGCACATTTCTACAACATGCCAATCACCTGGGAAATAGTTTGCATTGCGCGTTGCACGGCTTTGGCGTAGTATTGACATCCTCCCGTAACGCATGCCGTGAGTCTATTATTCCTATCGATACGCATACGCTAGCCCCTACTGGGTTCTTAAGATTGGTTTGCCAAATACTTGGCAACATCGTCGATACTTCTCAAGGAGGAATATATGTGGAAAGTGTGATTTATTCGGGATTGCGCCTTCTGAATTGGCTTGGAAATTAGGGTTCGAATCTTTGTGGAGTTACACTCTAGCTGACGTTGAAATCCAACTTGCTCTTGTAAACCAAACTTTGCCTCGCTCGCAAGCTTGTTTCACAACGCTAGTGAAAAAGCGAACGTCTAAGCACGAGAGCAAATTCAACTTAAACCTCTAGGTCTAATAGACCATCACTCGCTGTTGAATTGTAAACTTAGGAATGCAAAAGGGCAGAAAAGAAAGTTGAGAGGAGATTTTACGGAGACGTATTAGTCCAAGTATTCTCACCGCAAGGGTTATGGCTTCATGAAAGCCCTAGATATATTTATAGATATAATTAAGATCCCGATCCCGATCCCGATATCCGTAGACAGCGGTCGGATAAGCGTCTCGAACCCTTTAGTTCTCGGCAAGTTTTCAAGGCTGAATCTGTCAACTGGGTCAGGGTATGGTTGCCTCAAATCTAGCCGAAGGCCTCTCTAAAGTTCATTCTTCATAGAACAAAAACCGAGGCCTAGGTGATATGGACATATACGATGGACCGTTGGAATCAATCAAAAGCATCAACCTCTCGATCCAGCGTCTACCAAGCCTATCCTGCCGTTTCACTGCTTATCAGATCGAACCAGATATCGATATTTTCTATAGGTGGGATGCAATGGGATTTCAAGAGGATTGGTATTCGCATGAAATTGAAATAACCGCAAGGGATATCTGGCGTTTGTTGCAAAAGATAAAGTTGGAGGGCGCGATGCTTAACTACCTCTTGACTAAAGCGTGGATGGACGCACAAGATGAAGAAACACTCAAGGCTAACGAGCTTGAAAAGATCAAAAGTGTTTTAAAGACAGATCTCAGCTAGCTCAACTAGAAAGCACGCTTGAAGCTTATTTAAACGAGGATTTGGAAAGGATGGGCCTCGCGATCCACCACCAGGCTCATGGAGCATGATGGACGAGGAACTGTGGGACACGAAACTAGAAATGCACAGTGGCATCCTGTTTGTTGGAAGTATACACCAGTCAAAATCCCTTAGATTTCATTGCATCGGTAATTACTGCTTATGCGGACAATCGGATGATTTGGAGCGACCCTCTACCCACGCTTCACAAAAGGCCACACACCATTAAAAAAGTTTCAATGAAACGATATTTTCAGTATTACGAGATAAGCCACCGGCATTAGCATCTATGGGAATATAGGAGAAACACATATTTCCCGACACGACGTTTGAGCCTCCTTCCACAGTGCCTGACTGTTCGGACGATGGGATAGAGCCCACAGTGTCTGGTTATTCGGACGATGAGATAGAAAAGTGGCACATGGCGAGATCAAAAATAGAAGACATGGATCTTGATAACAATACCAGGACACACCAGATTCCAGGGTCATTTTGTAAGTTCAATCGCTTGCATGTGTTGACTATCATAATTAAAGAAACCTAGGACGTGGACATGCATTAATGCGGGTGCATTGTGTTTTGAGGTCTTGAATACGCTTTATGATGCGACGAGCGACAAAGGGTGTTGTGATGGGATGTGAGACGACAGCATATAATAGATTTCTAACTCTAACATGTAGCTCTTAAATCACAAATCATGAACCTTACGAGAAATGCTGCGTTCGAAAACCAGACGTTTGAGGTGCGAGCTTGCGAGCGACAAGAAAATCTACCGTTGGATTTCGATGATCGCGGTCAATGTTTTGCAATTTATGTCTTAAGTCTTAAGGAAAGATGATAGAAGCAATGAAATTATTCATGAGATCCCAACAAGAAATACTTATCACCCAGTGAAACCAGGCACAAGCAAACGGCGTAAGGCTTTGATACAAATAAAAAACAACCGCAACACACCTCCAGACGGTTTGCCTCTTCGCAGCCATTCCAATCCCAAGCACTAATTACTTAGTCTCTGCGCCGTGGTGTCGTTCACCTTGACGTATCTGAAGACCCAGGCGTTGACCCAAAGCCACTACTCCTAGGAATTGCACCGGCATTTCCTCTGAGTTTCTTCTCCAGTTCCTCCACTCGGCGCTCAAGAACTGATACCCGATGACCCTTGAGTTCTGCATTCTCCTCACGCAACCCAGCGTTTTCTCGGCGCAGGGTGGCGATTTCTTCTTCTTCGAGGAGGCGGAGCTTTTCTGGGGAGGGACCGCTGCGCATCTTTACAGCATGCGCTGCAAGCATATCCTGAGTCTTTACTAATAGCAACCTGAAATTCTCGTTCTCCACTCCCTCGTACTCTAGCAGCAACTGCCCGGTTCGGGACGAAATGATGAAGATGCGAGGTTTGTTGGATTCGTTGACGGTGAGTAGAGTCAGCTTTTCGGGCTCTGGAAAGAGGATAGCGCAGTTTGCGAGGATTTGCTCGCGGTAGTATATGCGTTCTGCCATGGTGTCTGCGGGGGCTTGTTGATAAAGGTCGGGTGAAGTGTGCAGTAGGATGTGGTCGTTGGCTCGTTGAGAGCCCCGCACGCCAAGCCATACGCCTTAACATACCTTACGAGTAAATACCAACTTAAAGGTACTTAAGTAGGTAGGCACACATTGGGCACTAGAGTACTTATACTATAGTGAAGTTCTACTTTTGGCAGCTATTATTGGTAGTCTGACTGGGGCGTCGCTATGCTCGCTTTGAGCCATAAAGTTCATTCCATTGATTTGTCACAGCATCATGTCAACGGATTGCCTACAGATCCCTGCTCTAGGGAGTTTTATAAACAGAATGCACTACATGTACTGGTACATATGACTGCTTAAGTATGGACTGCAACAACTCTAGACTCCATTTCCAACTCCCGCACAAGTGCATTTCTACACTCCAATTCGTGAGAGTGTGGAGCTCTGGCCAAAGAGGCCATCACCGTTGCAAATCAAGCTATTATACCAATCGCGCAATTACGCGGCTTAATAGTCGAGTGATCCTACGTATCGGACCCGTCGTGACTGGTTCAAATCCCTCAGCGACCCCGCACAGAAGATCCTCACACAAATCCAGATGATATTACTTCGCCCTACGGTGTGTAGGGAGATCCCCCGCACCTGTCATACATAAAAACGGGATTCGTGGCATCGATTTTGATAACTGCTATTTATGCTGTGACCTATAACATCAACCACGGCTACGCCCTAGACGTCCTTCCCGTGTCTCTCCAGGCCGTGCTTAATTTGATTTACGTTGCCCCGCTCGTTCTCTTGATGGCAACTTGAAGCCTTGGATGATGCGACATACAACTTCACTTGAACGATATCCTCCGAACTCAAGTGTGCAGGCTGTGAACGAGTATCAATCTGGTGGTCTTGTATATTCTTGTCTAAGAGAGCCGAATAAACAGCCCAGGAAAATGACTGATATTTGTAGTATTGCTATGGAACACCTACCCATCCCGAAAGACGCAAACTTTAAGCCGTTCGATGTACCCTACGTATGCCGCTCAAACTATGACCGTGGGGCATTTCTCAGCTATCCGTCGCGCAGAGGTTGGAAACTGCAGCCCGATGGAAGCTTAGATTTATTTCCGATTCCTAGCTGGCTCAGAAATACCCAGAAGACCAGTCCCCAAAGCCCAACATTCACCGAGACTGCAGCTGCCCTCGGCCCAGACCCCGACTACGACGACGACTCTGATGGCGGCTTTATAGATATGGATGAGAGCAACGATGATGATAATGACGACGACGATAACTACGACGACAACGATGGCGACGATGACGACGATGACGACGATGACGACGACAATGACGATGACGATGACGATGACGATGAGGATCATGACGGCGACGGCGACGGCGACGATGATGAAGATGACGACCTCGATTGTTTCATTCAGACATGGCTCTTTTTTGGCTGTTTGATAGAAATCTTTGGGATCGTTGGCATTCCCGTGCACGAGTCCGACTTTATCAGAGACAAGAAGTATATCACAACAGCAAAATTACCTAAGCTCATCGAAGAGTGGAAGGCTAGAGAGGAATCATCTTCGGAGGGAAGCGCTCTGTTGAGCGAAGGACACGCTGAAAGACACCCAGAATGGGAGGGCCACGCGAAAACCAAAGCTGGTCGATATCTCCTGATAACAACAGTTCTTGAGAAGGTTCAGTCGATTGTCAAGGAGAATTGTTATGGTGAAATTGGCTCTTTCGGGCCTAATCCTCGAGTCTGGGGAGTGGATGATAGTGTATCTGTCTCGATCATGGCCTTGGGATGTGCACTCAAGAATGCCGCGTCCTCCATATATAATCCTGATATGCCTCGTACACGACAATTGTGGGGAACTAGCGACATCCTGACAGAACGTTTTAATAACGGGGCTTGGTGTCACGGCGAGCAAAACACACTAATGAACATCGCGGAAATCGACGGTATTTATTATTTTGGATCGCTTAACTCCCCTCGTGCATTATCCAAGGAGAACCATGCCAATTGTATCCTGCTGGACAGCTGTGTCGCTACCATTGATACGGCTAACTATAAATCTCAGCATGCCAAAAAATGTCGGGATTGTGAGTGCGAGATGTTAGGAAACCCTATCGCTGCCGCAGCTATAGTGAAACAGAATGCAATCCCCCTAGTGACATGGACGGGCTCTGAATTGAAGGTTGTTAAATATAACGCTGAATCTAAATCGAAGTATCTGGCAATCTCACACGTGTAAGAGCTCACCCACTCGGGAGTGGTACATTTTAGCTAATGTAAGATCTATCATAGATGGTCGGACGGAATGGGAAACCAGAAAGACAATAAACTGCCCCAGTGCCAACTCGAACGTCTTCAGGACATGATGAACAGCCTGTATTCGGAGCAACAATCGGATCCGCACGAGGAGCGCCTTGGTGGCTCCCAGCAGCCTATGGAGAAAGGTGAACCCCGAGAAAAACCAGTCGGATTTTGGATGGACACACTCTTGTTTGTTTGTAATCATATTGCATTCGGCTGCTGGCGGCCATGGCATATCCCATACATATTTCCTCCCCGCTTCTTCCGTAACATAAAGAAACAAAAGCAAAGTCGCGAGTCCTCTTCTCCCTTAACAAAAGAAACCGCCAAAAAACAACATCAACTTTTACACCCCCCCATCACTCGACTCCTCGTGATCTGAGTTCTCCGCCTCCTCCACCACTCCGCTAATTTTGCCGACATCTGTACAAGATAAGAAATCCAACAGAGCCTGCAAACATTTTTCTTCTGCAAAAACGAGAGACATTGGCAATGAAATCTTTGGCTTCTTAAAAACCTTTTCAATGCCCTCATACCCTTCCTCCCCCTCTTGCCCATCAACCCAAAGCCTTTTTTGTTCTCGTTTCCATCTTTTGCACCACTTAAAAAGGTGGTCTCTTGTCTGATATTCATGCCCACACCACCAACATTTCATATCTCTTCTTTTTCCGATCCGCAATAGGTATTTCACTATCAGTGCATGTCCTGACTTAAGCTGATAAAACCTCGCCGCAATCGTCTTTTTGGCTCCCATCGCCGCACTGTTACCTCCCCTCTTCACCAAATCATACCGGTTACTGTGCTTTGACTTCTTCCCCATCTTTTTTATTTCTTCTTTACTTTCTTCCCATTTCACTTCTGTTAACCTTCGGCTAATATGGGCAAAAGAAATATAATCTAAAAATGGTAGCGGATTTTGCGTTTCGGTATAACTTCCGCAATGCTTATACGCCGCCTTTGTTGCTTGTTGATCCGCTTCTTCATTGCCTTCTATTCCCTTATGAGCAGGTACCCACCGGTACTCTACTGGAATATTTTTCCTGGCTAATGCATCGGTCCAGATGGACACACTCTGCATACCAGTACCGGAATCCCCTGAACTCGACAGCAGTTGGGCGGAAGGGTTACGCAAAGATGCTATCGTGAAAATGAGATACGTCTACGAAGCTGCTAACAAGGTCCTCGTTATCGATTCTTGGATCCAGGAGCTTAGTCGATCGGCAAGTATCATCGATAAAGCGGCACGAATCTTTTTGTCCAATTGGCAACATCGGCTCTGGACGTTACAGGAAGGCGTTCTTGCACGACACCTCTTTTTCCAATTCGCGGACGGAACAGAGAGCCTTGAGCAACTCTGGTATCAACAAGGTATAGAGTCAAAAATCTGTCCGGGCCTATACAGTTCGATAGTACATTGCACTTTACCACTGATTCCAATGGCCAAACCGCAGCTCAAGGAACGAGCCGAAGAAAAGAACCTGGCAGCGAAGGTGTTACCTATCCTCAAGGTAGTCACTCACCGTAAAACGTCAAAATTAACCGACGAAACAATCTGCATTGCCACACTCCTTAACTTCGAAGAAAAGAGCATACGAAAAATTCTCGATTTTAAGAGCCCCGAGGAGCGTATGCGAGCGTTTCTAGTGATTCTCGGTGAATTCCATCAGAATATAATTTTCTGTGAGTTTCCGATGCTTCAAACGCCAGGTTTTCGATGGGCTCCGCGGTCTTTCCTCAACCAAACAGGGTCTCTCTGGCCTAAATCGGTAAACGAGCTCTCACAACACCAACCAGGTGATCGCTTTAGTGTTTTGGCGTCGTCTGGAGGTCTGCATGTCACATTTCCGGGAATCAAACTCGGGGCCGTTAATAGGATCACGGAAAAACTGATGTGTGTTGTGCCATATCACGATGAACAGACCATATACGGAGTTCTATTGACAGAAAATTTGACCAAATTGACCAACTGGAGTCCAGACAATCACTATGGAATCATCTCGAGTGCACCCATCCACGGGAGCTGTGGGGACATCGCATGTTTGTTCGGGTGTCTAAAGGACAAGGGCCAGGAAGGAATCATCGAGATACAGCGCTTGTGCAATGCAAGGCTGAAGCCATTGCGTAATTTCAAGAGTGAGCGGGGAGCAGATACAACCATGCACCTGGGAAAATACGGCAAGCGTTTTTATGGTGATGCCGAAGATTATGCGGTCTGGCTTCGAGTGTGGGGTGAATTTTTGGAAGAGGACCAGAAATGGTGTGTTGTGTGATATAATGGAAGTAGTCTGTCATACGGCTTTTTCTCGCTAGCGCGTAGCCACGCCGTACTTTAGCGGGGACCCTCCGTTTCAGGTGAGGCTCATGTGAGGCCGGTAGACGTCTATCAGCCTAACATGAGGGTGACTGAAATATCATGCTAATGTGAGAATATTTGTTGGCTCATGGTAACCTCTCAAACTTATGACTATCCTGCAACTGTCACTCACATCAATCATTCAGATAGATTTGACACCATTGCAGCAGAGTGCAATGGTGACAGTTGAGAAACACTATCCTCAGTTGAAATTCTCATGCTACAGTAACTAGTCAGGTAGGAGGTTTTAAGTATTCTCACAATCAGCATTTTGGAGATTCTTGTGCAATGCTGTGAAAACTAAAAACTCTTTACCTTCACAGCCAAATAAAACATTACATAGCAGGTATTATGTGATGGGGTTGTCACTTCTGGGAGTTACTTTTAGCTCTACAATTATTTCCCGCAGCACCTGTAATTTTGGATGTGCAGATGTGCGTGGGGTGGTGGCAGTGGCAGCAGAATGGTGGTGATAGTGCACGTGGTGATGGTGATGGTGATGATGGTTGTCATGGACTTACAGGCCACGGTGAAGGTGTATGCTGCTGTGTATCTACTCATTCCCCGCCTGGCGCTTGAAGCGCGGCTGTGGGTGCGGCTGTGATTGCGGCGGCGGCTACCAAAATCCTGTCAGGATTCTAATGTGAGCCTGGCATGACAGACCTCCAGGAGTGCCATGGTTGCAGCTGGCTGCAACCGCTGCAAATCTATCTGGTATCAACTGTGCCAGTACTGCCATGAGTATGCAAAATCAAACCAAGGTGATTGCAAGATCAACCTCATATGCGCCTCATATGAGCCTTATACGAAACGGAGTTCACCCGCTAAAGTATCCAAGCCGTCTGACAGACTATAATGGAAGCTAGTTATAATAATTGACAAACAATGATGTTTCTTAATATGTCGACAATACTTCACTTAGAAATTTTTCTCAAATGCTTGCTCTTAATTAGGTGCTATTCTGTTAATTTCAACTATAAATAATCACCGTCTTCCGTCTACTAGCTACTAACCTATCTTACTTAGCGGTTGGTAGTACTTGCAGCACATATTACTACTATGGGGGATACGCCTACGTTAAAAACAACTGAACCAAACAAAGGAAAGTGCTATGATAACAGATAACTCCTGTTATAACTACCTAAAGAGTACAAGAGACCTCCAAAGTCAATCTTTGAATAAAGTAGATGACCCTTCATTACACAGCCACTTATATATACCTAGGTAGTTTATAGGCCCACCTTTACTCAAACCTTCCCCGCAGCCCATACTGCTGCTTTCACAGCATCCTTCTTATACATTAGATGACCCAGAATGGGCAGTGGAATCCCGAAGTATATCGGATCATCCTTATTACAAAATGTCAAGACATTCGTCTTCAACACTCCTGGGAACGGCTGGCCCTATCACCCTCACATCAGCCTCCGGACCCCCACTCACTGAATCATGTATGGGGAACAAACGTTCTTCGGATCACCAAAGAGCACAATCGCTGCTACCTTTGTACGCAATGCCGCCACGATCCGATCCAAGGCTTATGGGTTACTTGTGCTCCCTGGTTACCACAACCACCATTCACTCAGCACACTATCCCAATCCGGAAGATGGATGGATACATACCTGAACCCACCCAGCACAATCTTCGTTGAAGGACACTGGCTGACCGCCTTCCCTATCAATGTGGCCATGTTATTTGCGCCTTCTTCTGAACCGCCATTGAGGTATCCCGACTATGCTTGTCAGCTGCAGTTTCTTCGTTATCGATGGTTACAAACAATGTTAGCGTTGTATGGAATGCCCTGGACTATGACTTTTCCGGGCTTAGCGGTAGCAACAGCGTCCACAAAGGCAACTCCAATGTCGCAGCCGATGTTGCCGCTTCCTGCGTGCCATGTTAGCTGGGGAGTTAGAAAGTACCCAAAGAGCCAGTGAATGAAAGAGTCACGGAACTAACCGAAAGTTCCGCGTGCATAGATTACTACAATGTCATTACACAGGCCATTATTGAGGTCGTTGCGGACGTTGTTAGAGACGCAGATGACTTAGGATTCGGCCGCAGAGATAAAGGCGGCAGTGATGATGTCAGGAGGAATAGAGGCGGAGACAGATGGAATAGAGGTGGAAGTAGATGTTGGATGTGGTGAGGCTGTAGTAGTAGCTAGGAATAGGAGGAGGTGAAACGGGGAGAGCTGCATTTTGGTATAGTGGAATGGAGAGATGGGAAAGTGTTTATATGAGGAAACATTGACAGAGAAAGAAGGAAGCTACTTTCTAGAGAACATTATAGTCACACCTGCTTGCCCCTCGAGTGGTTAGCCCATCTAAATTTCCGCTATGGGAAGGAAGTGTGCTGTATAAATCGAGAGATATACCCCGTATATCTTGATACTTTCTCGGGGAAACAATGCACCTTCTCAGAAATATTAACGGTAAGTTTGTGTGACAAGTACGTATACACCCATTTTCCTTCCTGTTGTGGGCGTTGAAATACTGATTGCTAGAAGCCTTGTATATTCTAAACTACAGGAACAATCGTGTGATCTTATATACGGCGTTCAGAGTATGCCTTGTACGCATGCATGCGCACTCAGCTGGCATCTCCAGCTGAGTCTGGAACGACCATCATCGTCGTGAGATCATGATCCCCATCAGCCCAGCTGAAGCCCATAAGCCGTACGTCAGGGAGGCGGTCCATATATGCAACAGCGGGAAGTTGATCCGACCGAGCGACAGCCTGCGGAACATGTCCAAGTCAGTTTCACGAACTTTGCTTTTGTCAAAGTTCTGATGACACTGCTCCACGTTACAGCCACCGAAGGCTGAGGATTTGGTTCAGACTGAACTTTCTATAGGTTGGGTGAATCACAATTTCGAACTTCAACTAAAGTACGAAGATGGAATACTTAGACGCAAGCACTGGGTCCGGAAGGCAACATTAACTCCACGTAGCATGATTTATCCAGAAAATCCTCAGATCCCCCAACTACCATCGGCCGCCTGCATAACATCCGAAGTACAGACATTCACATGGGCTTACGATATCGACCTGGCCACACCTTCCCATCCCCCATCGTCTGCACCTTCCTCTACTGGGAACGCGAACAAAGCCGTGTAATTCAACAGAAGCCTTGGAATAAACACGCGTGCACGCCATGATTGCTTCTGTAAATGGCTGGCCTTGAAGAAACGGGGATGGGATAAAACGCCGTTAAAGTTGACTCCAACACATTTGACTGGTACTCTTGGGATGATTATTTACGCTCCCTTACGTATACTTAGGATGACGACAACCTGCAAATGTTGGTTGGGGCACCGAAGGTATACTTGCGATAGATTACGTCCGCACCACATCATGAGATCTCGATCCGAGAGAATTCAGTAAACCGTAGACGGAACGACCCTCGGATTGTAGGTACAGTACTTGCATAATGCAACCGACTTCTTAGACCCATCTGAAATAGGTGCAAAATAGAATATTACGACACAGCATTAATTCTGTGTAACCAGCAATTCACCTCAGTGAATCCCAATGCGACTCCCAATATGTGAAGCAAGACATCGGCCATAACACGTAGGTCATTGAAATGTGAATGCAAGCATTTTTGGGCGTCTAAACGGATATACAGCGGGTGAAAAAAATCCTTACATGAACAGCCAGTAACCAGCAATTCACTGCAGGAAAGTCCACAAAATGCATCCATACCTATTCCCATATCCAACACAGGTCTCTGTACATTGTAGAATTGCTACTGGACCTGTCTTGCGGGTTAGGCCTCACTGAAGTCGTGTTGATTGTGTTGTTTGGACGGCAATATAGTATGTCTACTAAACTGCTTTGTTGCTTTGCATAATAGCTAAAATCCTTCAAACTTGTAGTGAACATAATAAAAGACTTTCCGGTATTGTTACTAAGATATTTGTTTTTCCGTTACAGTACACCGCCTACGGTCCGTTTATACAAGACTTTTTTCCACCCGCTGTATATCCTGCACTTTAAATAAAGTCCACAATAGGATGCAGGCGCTTACAGTCTACACTTCCGGCATTCATATTGTAGTAATTGTATTAACGGCTATGGTTCAGATGTTAGTAGTCAGCAGGCGTCTGTCCGGCGATTTTGCGTGTTAGTCAACGTCAATTGCGTGCCGTCCCATAGAGAAAGCTGTCAGCGCTGGTGAGGTGACTTCAAATAAAGGGGTCCACAATGTATATATTAGGGTATCCTATATTTTCTCTGATGATTCTGTGAAAGGATCTGAGTGCCTTACTATCAATTTGAACAATGACAATTCTACTCAAAATATAGTCAGAATCAACATGTCCAACCATTCTAGAAGTTGTCATTAACTATTGTCCTAGGCAAATTTTGTTGTCAGCTGTAGCCGTCACAACATGGGGCTTGTACTCACGAGGGGATTAAGTTGAGAGTCATGTGACCGCGGGTTAGGGTTAGAGACGGCATGTATCCTGCATTCGCTATCATCACTTCTAACACATTACCTTCATGCTCTGCTGGCTCGATATATTACTACTGCAGCCTCATATGCTCAAGCCGTACAATATTCTTTGGAGATTTGCCCTGTGAGTCAACATCGCTGAAGAATATTGTTGTGTATTAGACGAGGCGTCCTTCGATATCGTACACGGCACACCAAGGAGATGAAGGGAGCTTAACTGCTAGGTATGATAGTTGGTTTGGAACTAGTGTGCTTGTTCTTGGTTCTATCTCGAACCCTGATTCTGGCGGGCCAGGGATATCCGGGTAGCGGTTGGCTTCTTGTAACTATTATCTTCTCTTGGAGGGGCTGGATTAACTTGTCACGTAAAGCCCTTGCAAAGTCCTAATGCTGCGCCGATAAGCAAACACGAGACGAGATAGAACTACTGACGAACGAAACAGGAGGAGACTAACCGTGTAGAGACTCATGCATTGTGCTAGTAGTCAGAAACAAACGAGAAGAAAGATAGTCTGAGGGGTTGAGGAAGGAAACTGACACACTTGACGACACCTGCATTGTGCTTCTAGTCAGAATTGCGGAGAGACACACAAATTCGGCGGCACCCGCATTATGCCTTTTCTCAGAAGTAAAATGCCATTAGATATCAGTCCTCACATCCCACGCAGCGCCTCAGCCGCCGGCGCGACCTTCTGCGGGGTATGCCATATATAAACTTGTAGTAGCCTCCTTCGCTTGAATTATTCCGTCTTGTTCCCATCGCTCCTACTCCTTCCCATCGCTCCTACTCCTTCCCATCACTCTTATTCCCAAAACCCAGACTCGCACTTTACACTACAATGGCGCAATGGTATTGCGTATGTCGACCAACCAAGCCCTATCGAACGAAGCTTTTGCTAATGCAAGACATCTCCAGAAATATTGCGGTTTTGGACCCCACAATCCCGACATCCATACAGCTTGTATAGAATGCGGGCGCTTGAACACTGTGGATTCTTGTAAGTCCCGTGAAAACATCGCGAAATTGGTAAGTTACTCATTCTATTAGCCGACAGTATCACTAGTCTCGAACGATGCTGCAACGATCTGGAAGTACAAGACAGCGACGGCGAGATCTGAGCGACAAAGGAAAGCATGGATCATGATTAAGCTTCATTTGAAGGAAACGTATACGGGAGGATATTGGCAGTTGGATATGATTATAGGCATAGCACAAAGTTTAGAGAAGATTGCCAAGCATAGTATTAGGAAACTTTTCGGTCCCTTTGAGTCTCTGTCGATTAGCTACGTGTTACACCATATAGGCGGGCAAAACGAAAGCAATAGTACACGGGGTTAAATTTATAACTTCTAAGTTCTCTATCTCCGCTCTAGTCTATTCTTCCTAGCACATTCCCAGACACAAAGCAACCTCTCAGTAGTCTTTTTCAATCCTCTGACAACTATGTATCTCGTGCTCAGATCCAAGCCACGTTCCACTAGTATTAAGGAAGAGTTTGGTAGGAAACGGAGGCAAGAACTCCGTTTGGAGATATAGCCTATCAGAATTTAAGCAATCAATTAGCCGATTCTAACCGTTTCGACTCGTGACTAAAGTTTGCCCGTTATCTTGGTCATTTATCGACCTTGCCCGGAAGAACAGGCTGTCTCTATTTAAGATCTCCGGAAACCTTTACATATTAGGCAGTTGCTCCCAAATTTGGTAGCAATCAAGTTTTTCATCTTCACGTCAGACTTGTCACTTAGGTGTTGTAGCTGCTGCAAGGCCTCTAGTTGGCTACTGAATCATGCAAAAGTTCTGTCGGAACGGACGATATGTATTTCATGGACTTCATTGGCTTGCTCAGTCATACTTGTGCGCTCATGCATATGAGTGGGGAGCGATCGGAGCAACTGAAGGATTTCAGCTGGCACAAGTCTACCATGGCCACAGCGCTGGACTCGGTGGGGGCTTAGGGGACAAATAAGAGGAAAAAAACTCCCATTTAAGTCCATTAACATCTACGAAACAATTCACCAAAAAGTCCCCACATAACCTGGGACGCAGCTCTTTCCGTGTTGTTGAGTGCTGAGCTGGAAGGTCCCACATCACGAGCATCAATGTCGATTATGAGGGGGTTTGGCACCGATAGCAGGTGCAATATTGCTGTTGCGCTGAGACTGGGGGACATCCGGACATAGTCGGTGACCATCGATTAACCGCCGGCGAGTCAATCGACTGTAGCCCTATCTCCGACTTCGACGAGGTTGGTGCAAACGAACTAGTGTCCTATATTTATGTCCCTAAAATTGTTCACATCCACATGCCTAGTCTCAAGGAGATAGATTTCTTGGGTTATATTCGCAGAAAAAATGTCCATCGACCTCATCTTGAACGTTCCCGGCGGCCCAAGTCTCTACTATCCACGGTCCATGCAATTTGAGCGCCACAAATTCGAAAATTGACTAGATAACCAGTGATTTCTACGGTGAAGATATCTCTGGCATACCTCGCCAGTATTCGAAGAGTTCTTGTCTTAAGTTTTTTCCGTTTTTCTCCTTTCCAAACTTCGGTAATTGGTGCCCCCCATCTCTGAGTGGTTTGCAACTATCTCTCCACTGGCCAGGGTACATACCAGTGCTTGAAAGAGTAGTGAAAACCGCTGTCTACCGTACATAGATTCCATCATTCAAGTCCGAGGTATTACAAGTACCGAGGCATTCGAAAGTAGTCTCGAGAATCGCGAGGTAAATGAATTTAAAAATCACAAATATCGCACTAAAGCAGATATCTATCAATGCTTATGGGTATCCAAGCTTTCCTAAGCTAAGTCTTGAACGTGCCAGTCTCTACCAAGGCCAGCTTCCCAGCGGTGACCAGGCATAGATCTCGACATCAGCGGACTTGCTTACGCCCATCCCATATCACTCGCGGTGTTTATCCCCCTCCCCTGTAAGTGGAGAAGTGTCCTATTTATCTCCTTTGTTCTCTTCGGGGGCTTTACGCTGAATATGTGCCAGAGAGAACCATCTACATCGACAGTCTATAGGAACAAATAGCCGACCAAGACTCTTAATGAGCACGGGTTTTCTACCCACTGAGAACCGACTGTCGTCTGTCCGTTTGTTCCCAGAAACGTTGTAATTTTAGCCATCGCTGTCAATTGCTGCAGTTCCAGGAGCCCTTCTCCAGCTCCGTGTCATGATGTCTGTCACGTGTAGGAGTAGCTATCCCTTACACGTTCGGTTTTTGCAAATTGGCTACCACGCGATTTTGACATAAAGTAGTCACTGTGTTGCAAGGTATCTGATTGGCGGAGCTGACTTCGTGTATGAGAGATCAACTGTGAGGTTGTGTAATGTGACTCCGTGATGCTTCTTTTTTTCTCTTTACTGAATAATGGTCATCAGCACTTCCAGGCTAAGACTATTGCAAGAGGATGGTCTCTAGGGCAGGTTCTAAGGCAGAGTCTAGACATGATGTCAGATGAACTCTAGAAAGTGAAGCATGCTTTTGATGTCACTCGGTAGCCTAATACGGCCTAGTTTGCATACGGGGAAAGGTAGCCAATTTGCAGAAACCGAGCGTGTAGGGGATAGTTAGCCTTGTGTTTATTGTTCTACGTGGAGATGCAGAATTAGATGATGGTAGTTTTTGTTCCGTATGGAACTAAAGTTGGCGGTAGTTTGATTGCCTCCTATAAAGATGTAGAGTTGGTATAGTTTGAACTAAAAGTTCGCCCGGCAAGTTATAAGGTGTTTAATCGAGCCTAGGCGATCACAGAAACCGGTGAATATGTGCGGATCCGTAGGGACAGGACCCAATTGCAGGCCCGGGCCCAACCGCGGGTGATAATCCCGCACTTTGAAATGTTTTCCCATATATTTCATTAAAGCCAGCAGCGGCAACAAAAAGCAAGCCCCATCATATCATGGCCGTAGATACACAACAATCCCAAAAAACGCAATCCATAACACCAGCATAAAAAACACCAAAGAAAGGGAAAATATAATACAAAATAATTGGTTAATCTTATTTTATCCGCCGTTGGGCTTGCTACGCTGCACACTACCCGCCCATTTGCGCCAACATATCCTGCTTCAACTCCAGCTGGCTTCTGAAGCCCGCAATGACTTTTCCCACCCGAGCCTTCAACATGGCATTCCCCATCTTTTCATACTCCTTAGCCTTGGTCCCGATCATTTCCTCAAGATCTTGGATCTCCTCCTTTAGCTTCTCCTTCTGCTGCAACACCTCTTTGGCGGCATCATCCAGCTCGGGTTCCTGTTGCTGCGCTTCCTCCTCTTCGTCTTCATCACTCGTGTCGCTCTCCGCTTCCGCCGAAGCCTGTACCTCCGCGGAAGCTGTGACATCATCGAGACCGCCGTTGAAAAGGGCAGATTCGAGGTCGTTGGCAAGCGTGTCCTCGTCCATCTCCACATCTTCCTGTGGTGCGTACTCGTATTCCACATCCACCTCACCATCCGCGTCCTGCTCATCGTCATACTCCTCCTCGCCCAACAGGTCGTATCCCGCTTCTGCATCCGACGCCGGTGTACCAGATCGGTTCAGCTCCTCAGCGTCGACAAGATTGAACTTTGTGCTTTCAGCGGCCTCGTCATCTCTCAGCAAACGATCAACTTCCGTCTCCACAGCCTCAATAGTGCGGTTACTAATCCTCTTCCTGAACCTCCGTTTCCTCGCGTACTGCATCGGTGGTGTGAGGCCGTGCGGGTACTGAAACTGGAGGTCCGAGAAGTTAAAGCGAATATTCCAGATCTCCTCTTCGTGCGTGATACGTTGCGTGACAAGTAGCATCTGGCAGATATCTGCAACTTTAAAGATATTCTTCTTATCAAGTGTTTTATTCGCCTCGACGACGCAGGGGAGGTCCACCAACACAGCGGCATACAGGTGGCCGCGGACATTCACCACCGCCTTCCGCGGCTCCTTAAATTTCATCCAGATGTCCGATGTCACGTTGAGCTCCTTCTTCTCAATGACTTCGCGGAGGTAGTCGCAGTCGGGTCCCGGCTGCATGCGGAGTATGAAGTTTTCTTCGATCGCTGGGTCATCCTCGCGGTCCGACGCTTCAGAGTCATAGCCGTTACCTGGCTCGTGGCGGCGCTTGCGTGGGATAGAAGGCTTGGAGGTGTGTTTTAGCTTGATGGTGGGGGTGCGGACGGGGTGCGCGGAGATAGGAGTTGCGGCGGCGGCATGCGCGGCAGCGGTGATAGAGGAGGAGGTGAGTTTCAGCTTTGGTCGGACAGGCTTGACGTCGGTGGGGGTGTTTGCGGCGGACGCAGCAACCGTGGCGAGGGAGGAGGTTCGGATCTTGATCTTTGGGAGGATCGCAGGGGGCGGTGTGGGAGCTGCGCCATTTGCTGCTGCTACGGTGGCGGCGGCAGCCTTTTTTGTCGGTTTCCTTTTCGCCTTCGGGGCGGGTGTGTCGCCATCTGCTGTTACGGCAGCTTTCGGCGCAGCCTTGGGGGTAGCGGCGGTCTTTGGTACTTTCGGCTTTGAAGCTTTCGATTTCGGTGGGGGTTTGGCGGGGGTTTCGGAAAGTGGTGCGACAGGGAGAGAAGGAGGCGGCGAGGCTTGGTTGAAGGACTGGAGAGCGGCGGCACTGATTTTAAGCTTGACCATGGTTGTGTGGTATTGAGAGAAGTGATGATGTTTTTGTGTGAACGCGACGTTAAGCTTGTTGGCTTGGCGCGGCTCTGCGGGTTGTGCCGTTCGGGTATTGGATGAGGACTGCGGGTTGGTGATTGTGAAGATAAAAGATGGAGGAAGACGAAGGGATGGGTGTATTCACAATAGCAAGTGGTGATCTCAATGGCCGCGTGAAGTTAAAGCGATCATAGTGCAGCACTCGGTAGATCAGATAAGATAACCCTTTTCTTTACCTTGCGACTGTGTCCTTTCCACAAATACCCAAACTCAACCTCAGCTCTCCAGCCTCATCTCTAGCAAGCTCCTAACACTCCTCATCACACAACATACAACACAACGATGGCATCCCACCACGGCCACTCTCACGGCCCCCCCGTACCAAAGGGTTCGCAGCAAGTCCAGGCGCCACCCGCACCCTCACCAGAAGCCCTCGCAGTCGCCGACTTCCTCAAGTCTTCCTCGCAGCTCAAGGCACGAACCTGTATTCTCCAGGGTCAACGCAAGGATCTCTTTAAAGGCATTCTCCTCCTCCCCGCGCCCCTACCCTACCCTCACTAACATCCCATAGTCAAGCGAGCAATCCGCGCCCTTCAATCTCCAGAGTACACCAAAGCGTGCTCCAAAAACCCGCTGCTGCCGAAAGTGACATCTCGTGAGACAGCCATCAACGCATTCTCGTTGCTCCCACGGTCAATTCTCGCTCTGCGCGTCACCAAGATTGAAGAAGAAGGTCCCAAGTCGTCAAAGCGCATCAAAGGCCAATGGAACGTCAAGGTCGAGCCGCAGCAAGAGATCCGCGACGAGCTCTACTACGCCTTCTTCTACGAGCCCAAGACGTGGACGCAGACGCTGCTCGCTGTGGGTCTCGTCATCGCGCTGTTGATAATCGTGTTGTTCCCGCTGTGGCCGCCGATGCTAAGGCTTGGCGTGTGGTATCTTTCCATGGGCATGCTGGGTCTCATCGGCTTGTTCATTGTCATGAGTGTGTTCCGTCTCATACTGTTCTTGGTTACTATGGTCGCTGTTCCCCCCGGTTTGTGGTTGTATCCGAACTTGTTTGAGGATGTTGGCTTCTTTGATTCCTTTAGACCTCTCTGGGCATGGCATAAGGTTTGTGAATATGAGCTTCGGTATGTGGGTGAAGGCTGATAAGGTGTAGGTCAAGAAATCGAAGGGCACGAAGAAGGATACAGCTGTAGCTTCCGGGAAGGCAGGTGCGAAACCTGCGCCTCCGGTGTCAGTGACTGCGGGCCCGCCGAAGCCAAGGGTTGAAGAGGTGGAAGAGGGAGACGATTAAGCTCTATACAACCGGGAACAGGGTGTCAAACGTACGAGCGGTGTATTCGGGTGGATCATGATACAGATGAAAAGTGGGGTTCGGAGAGATATTTAAGTTCTTGAATTGGATAATCTTAGGGGGGGTTTCTTTTTGTCGTATACTACTATAACTTCTACTATTACTACTATTACTGTTATATGATGTACTGTTTTTCTTGTTGCCATGAGATGGATGAAAAATGTTATATGAGTTTACATTTTACATTTGGGGGTTTTATTTTCTTTGCATTGTATCTGCTAGTTTCACTTGTTACACTGTCATCAACTCTTCAAGTCTAGAAAGCACCGGTCCGCGATTGGTATGAGTACACGTACGTACACCGCACTCACATTTCCATCAGATAGGAAATGGGAAATCAAAGAAAAAAAACACTGAAAAGAAGACCTAAAGGGGAAAGGGGACATAATAAGACAAGACATCGAAGCCAAAATCCTCCACAGCACAAACGCCATTAAACTCCCCATAAAACAAGCACCAAGCCCCTTGCCTGCTACACCAAGCCATCTACCAAACCGAGGCCCTGACTTCCATCTCCGCCCGCCTCCAGATCCTTCAAGATCTCAGGCAGAAGCTTCTCCACATCGTCGGGGAGCAGGGAACAACTAAGTGCAATAAGTCTTCTGTAATCGCCCATCTTCCCCCCGGCTCCACTCCTGGCAAACGCCTTGACAATCGTATCCATCAACTCGGCCCTCTCGTGTTGCGCCTGTGCTAACTCTCTTGCCGTGTGCAGACGATCCATCAACTCCTTTTCATCTGGGATCTCGGGGATGGTAGTGTGGTCTACCTCCGCCACCTCCTCTCGCACCCACGCAGTGAGTTCATGGTACTGGGTCCTCTCCAGTGTGCGGCGGAGCTCGGACGCGAGAGCGGCAGCCTCCGCCTTCAAACAGTCGATTTGGCTATTCATGGTTTCGATGTTTCCAAAAGCGGTCAGGATTTCTTCCGATGTTTGGCGGCAGCCTTCGATTTCGCGGGTTGAGGAGTCTAGCAGTCGTTGGGCCTGGTTATGATCCTCTTCTTTGTCTTGGAGCTCTTTGTCGAATGCTGTTGCGAGGCCTTCCAGCATTTCCGCCATCAGTGGGATAACCTTTTTGGTTGCAGCTATGGCGGCCTCGGAGGTATGAGGTTGGGGTACATGGCTGGCATGGGCGTAATTGATTGCTGCTGCCGTGGCTGCAGCTTGGCCCGCTTGTTGGTGCTGCTGGTGGAGGTAAGGGTGATTGAGACCGTCATGTGGCTGGAACGGGGAAGAGCTGGAAGCCCGCATGTATTCACCATTCTTGCGTTGCTCCTCAGTAGTAATGATGAGATGGTCCGCAGTTTCTCCTGCATTGTTGGGGATGTCGGGAGACGCATTGTAACCCAACAATGTGCGTACGCATTTCTTTGCCATGTTCCGGGCTGAGATGGTAAGTGCAGTATCACCTTGCATATCCCTTGCATCGAGAAAGTGCGCAATATCGTCTATTGTGTGAACTTCCGATAGCTTCTGCAGGAGTACCTCGTTGTAATACCGCGCGGCTAGCAGCTTGTTCCTCGAAGACGTCGTCGCGGCAATGTGGTGGAATACCGTTGATCCGAACTTATCGCCGAGGAAGATAGTGTCGCGGAGGGTCTCAACCAAACGAGGAAAGGATCTGCGATCGTAGTTATTGGTGAATAGGACTGCACGCATAAGCGGTGTTTCTCCACGCTTATTGGTTGCGTATATGTTTGCGTCTGCCTTGCATAACAACTCGATGACTTTCAAGTCACCCATTGCAGCTGCCCAATGAATAGCCGTGTGCCCTTCTGTGTCGATCACCTCATTTACGTCAAAGTCCGGGGGAGGAGCGAGGAGAAAGGCAGGGACGTCGATATCCTTGGTCATGAAATAGTCCAAAAGCTCGTCGCTATAAGAGATTCTCCGATGGGAAGACATCGTATCGAACTCCATTTGCCCGCGTTTCCTTTTGAGCGTCATACCGGCTGAATGCTGAGAAGGATGGTCCCCGATATCAGCATCCGACATTCCTCCGTCTGAGCCTGAAGAAGACCCAATAGATGGAGCACCGGGGTGGTCTAGAGGATCAATCTCGCTCACAATGTCGTTATCCGCCTCATCATCATCGTAACTATCCACAGATGGAGGCGCGGGTGGCGGTGGTGGTGGTTGGGCAACAACAATTGGGGGCGTTGGTTCTGTATCAAAAATAATCTTTAGTCAACCTTCAGACATTCCTACGGCACCATTACGGTCCACTGGAGGATTCGGCTCACTTTTGGCTCTTTTAATTGGATTCCGTGGTGCTGCGCGCGCTCCTCCTCCCCTGGCAGGTCGAGGCTTCGTTGATGCCGCTGTTATATGCTTGGGGGCTAGCGGAGGGGATTCGGTCGACGGTCGAAAATTGAATATCGGACCAAGAAGCTCGTCTACATTATATTGCACTGCAATTGCTCGTGCACGATCGAGAGGTACCCATGTTCCTATGGAGAACTATCAGTTTCCCAAGTTTCCGTTTGCTGCTGATGACCAAATCCAATGATATTAATTCCACTGGCTCCGCATTCGACCACCGACCTTGATACTTTCCATATCCACCCTGGACCTTCTCATGAACTCCGCGCTGTACTTCACGCTCTAATATACGGGTTCGTTGCGGTTTATCGAAGTCGGCTACCTGGTAGGAGTTAGCCGCTGAACTCGGTAATTTATCATCATCACCACAATGTGCATTCTCGCAGGAACCACGCAGGGATAGTGCAAACCTTCAGGATCTGGGTGGCATTTATCCAAGAGTCGGATCGCCTTCGCATGCATGCAATACCATTCGCAATACTAACCCGATGATTCACATCAGTTTTTCCGGCCCACAAGCGGGAGATTTTCGGAAGGATGCGATTCTTTTGACATACAATTCATAGCTACATATCACACCTTCGACATCAGCACGGCTCTCTGCAAAATTCTCAGACATGAAAATATAGAGAGTGCGAAAACAGGCTTGGCCTTTTTCGCATCATGGTGGATTTCCCTTAAACACGAAGATCAATGCGAAACACGCAAGAAAACTTACACAGGCGTGCCACTGTATGTTGCCTTGTAGACAGTACTATCCGGGAGGACTGGCATGCTGGCGATGGGGGATAAGGCGGCGGTTTAGCGGGATCGTCAGAGGGAATTGCGGAGAAGCCGGGTTGTTGAAGGAGACGCGAAGAGGCTAAGAGGCTAACCAAGCGCGTTGAATCCACGCGCCAAGCCGATGTCAAATTCTCACGAGTCCGGACGTCGAGTCTTTTCAACAGCGTCACGTCAGAAATTAAAGGCAGTTTTCAGAATGAAATAAAATACAGAAATCCTCTTGTCGATACAACTGCTAAATCAAATTCATATTCTCTTCGATGAGACTGGCACAACACAATCTCTCACACCTGATATCAGACAAAGAATCGCCTCCTATTTCCCGTCCATCATGATCACCACCTTGAAATAACCGAAGCAAATCTGACTTTCCAGTCATCTCACGCATCGTGTCATTCCTTAGCTTTCTTGATCTAGCTTGCAGTTGTGGCGCATCCAAATCGTCACACAGAGGGAGTACAGCATTTTTCGGGCGAGACATCGGAGCTGTCACGAAGAATTGGGACTCCGGACAAATATACGAGACGAGTTGCATATCGTATCATTCGGCCAATTCTCCATCCCCCCCTCGTGCTGTCACATGAGTATCATAAATTTTCTTGCACCACTTTGGCTGGCTGAAGCGAAATGAGCGTTGTAGTCAGAACAATTTCTCAGTGCAAACGAAGAGTCCAAACCGTCAGCGCTCCTCTGTATACCAAACCAACCAGCCAATTGGTGTAGGTGCTGCTCAATTCACACCACGTATTCCCCGGGAAGCCATAACCTTAAAACCCACCTGCAGTCCTGCATCGAGGTAACCCCCCGGCGATTCGCCTATAGCCGCAACTTTCGCCCCCATCTTTGAAGTGATGTCTCTTAAACAACTTCACCACCACTTAACTCTCCCTTATTCTTGACCGATGTCTAGTTTGAAGTAGATGCCCCTTGATTGTAATCACGGGTATCCCCTCGCTCTATCACAATTGCCGATATCAGTCGCTTCATTGACGAGACATGGTGTCTTGACGCGTTTGTAGAATAAGAATATCGACATGAAAATCGTTGTAAGGTCACTCCAGAGTACCCTTCTTATAGAAACTTCTCATTTCCCCTAACACTTTGAAGGTCAATTTCGGTGTATCGTAAAGTCTTACTGTCATCCAGCCGTTGAAAACCTTCAAAGCGGCAAACCTCCATCCCTCCATCCCTATTCTCCATTCTCCATACCCTGTGACCATGACATGCCCTGAGCACATGGCGTCACATACTTGAGCCTTGAGGTGAATTGCGAGGTGCAGTATACTCGGCGTTCACCATACCAAACTCCGCCGCCACTTGCAACTCGTCCTAACTGGTTTCTGGTACTAAATTATCCGTACCCGCCACAGGTAAGGGGATCGATATTTGCTCCCAGCCAAACTTTGGCTTTAGGACGTCTCTGTCCTTCGGCACCATCCAGGCAGCTAGAGCGCATTGTAGGCGAAGACGGGGCCCGGGAGAGAGAGCTCGAAGCTATGGCGAAAATATCAAAAGAGAGTCGAAATGAGGGGGAATTATTACTGAGCCGCACGAGGCGCAATGCGTATGGGCACCCCGCCTAGAGCGTTGAGCGATGGAACTGTATTGTTGGCCATGGCTCGTTCTCGCCCAACGTAACGTCGTTTGATAGTGCTAGAGGTCGTTTACCGGTAGATATTACCTATATTGCCTTACTTTAGGGCTGCGTCTGCGTCGGGATACCTTTATCCCTGCCCGGCCATGACAGTCTCCTCGCGGGTTCACTTTACCCGGGATCAGTTGTACCTTAATCAGTACTCCCTCGATAAGTAGATAGCGTAAACTACCACAGAAGTTTATTCTATGGCTCTTGAATTGGAGAGGCAACTCTGCATCAGCTGGCAGCGCTGCTGGTGAGGAACCAGAATACCACCCACTTTGCAGATGTGCAACCAGTGACAGCAATTAACTGGAGATACGAATTATGGTTAGGTCGTTATTAGCAGTAGCGAACGATGTGACCAAGATATTATCGAGGATGTGAATTTAGCGGAGTTTGAAGGCGAATAGAGGTGAGGTTCAACAATTAGCCTAGCGCTTACCGATTCCACGAAGTCAACCGGTTGAGCCGCAGGATATACTTCTAAACCAACTCACAGGATTCCGAAGATAACAGGCTACTGGCTTCGTCCACCTTTTATATCACGTTTTTACCGACCGGCAACAACTGGAACACCAAATTGGGCTGCAGGTCGACCTGAAAGGCTACAAGCAACCGGTAGTACTCTATGCCAACGGCCACGTATCATCAATGCGCTGACTCTTGATGTCGGGCGAGCACTACACATCTCGGATTGGATGCCTTCTCCTCGGAAAAAACATCCCCGGAGGAGCCGAGCCATCTGTCACGAACTAGTTCTCCTAGCCTAGAGTCCTTATGAAGCGCCTCGCAACACAAACAAATACTTTTACTGTTGATATCAGGTATGAGGAGATTAGTGAGGGAGCGCCAGGAACTCGCGTATTCATGTTTGATGTTGGTGTGTTGGTGTGTTGGTGAAGGATATCGCAATTGTGCTACATCAAGACCGAAGCAACGAATAGTTACGGACGAGTGTCAAGGTCCGTGCCGAAACATCAGAAACGCCGGATTTTTGGATTGCGGGTCCGATACTGTTCGCTCTTCCGTAAGTATTATCTCAGCTTCGGGCTTAGATTTTTTTTTTGTCGGACGGCAAGAAATTGCACACCGGTTTACTGCTGTTCTGGTGGTGGCTGCACGTGGGGTTTGCAAACTAAGGCCGGCCAATCCCTGTCCCCATCACTTGGGGTTCCCAACCTTCTCCCAAGCAGCTGCTTTACAAACCTACTAAATCCCCTCCATACCCCCCAGAAGAAGGATTCCTCGATATCGCAAAGAAAATTCAGACATCATGACTTACGGCGAATTGGATCAGCTTGCCATCAACACCATTCGGATACTTGCCGTACGTTGTGCCCCACTAACCACTTTTCACTCGATGCGTATAATCCCAGACACTACTCCCACGACCACTCTTGAAGAGCTGAATTTTCTGAATGCAAACAACTGACGCTGCAACTCCAGATCGATGCTACATCTAAGGCAAACTCCGGTCACCCCGGTGCTCCTATGGGCATGGCCCCGATTGCACACGTTCTTTTCCACAAGTATTCACCACCACCACCTAATAGCATGGCGTTGCTTCACTATCGCTCGAAAACATCTTTACTGACAGAACGGCGAAATGAATTAGGCACATGAAGTTCAACCCCAAGAACCCGAATTGGATTAACCGCGACAGATTCGTTCTTTCGTAAGTCGTCATCTTTATTACTCGCAGCATTGAGCGGCGAAAACAATACCCCCGAACTTCGTTTCGGAGATTGTGACGCCTCCGATTCTTTGCCTGTTTTCCCATCGGATATTGGTTTTTTCCTCCCTTCGTTCGCCGAATGTGGCGATTATCGCTGTCTATTGGCTAACACCCACCACCAACTGGCGGTTACGCATCTGTTGTATGTTACACAGGAAGTGAGTGCTAACGTCTCATTTTTTTATAGTAACGGTCACGGATGTATGCTACAATACGCCATTCTTCACTTGTTTGGATACGATTTGAGCATCGATGACTTGAAGGCATTCCGCGTGAGTTGAAACTATAATTGCTATGGGGAAAGTCGAACCTTGTGCTGAGAAGAATTGCAGACAATCGGATCCAAGACTCCTGGTCACCCCGAAGCTGTAAGTTTCCAAGACCTTAATAATGGCGCTGGCTAATCACTATACAGCATGATACGCCCGGTGTGGAAGTTACTACTGGTCCCCTTGGCCAGGGATTTGCCAATGCTGTAGGTCTTGCCATGGCTGAGGCACACAGCGCCGCCAGGTTCAACAAGCCTGGATTCAACCTTTTCGATAACTACACCTTCTGCTTCTTCGGTGATGGGTGTGCAATGGAAGGTATTGCATCCGAGGCTGCTTCCCAGGCCGGACACTTGCAACTAGGCAAGTTGATTTGCATCTGGGATGACAACAAAATCTCTATCGTACGAATCCGGTATCCTGTGTTCAAGGCTGTGGCTAATGGGATTATAGGACGGCTCTACGGACTGTGCATTCACTGAGGATGTTATGAAGCGATTTGAGGCATACGGTTGGCACTGTCTGCACGTTGAAAACGGTAACGAGGACCTTGAGGCAATGGACAGTGCTATCGCTGAGGCCAAAGCTGTAACCGACAAGCCCACTGTCATCCAGCTCTCAACCACTATTGGTTACGGCTCCAAGCTGCAAGGAACCGGTGGAGTTCATGGATCCCCCCTCAAGGCCGATGATGCCAAGAACGTCAAGATGAAGTTCGGATTCAACCCTGAAGAGTCCTTTGTTGTGCCCAATGAAATCTACGAGAAATACGCTCGGACTGCTGCCGCTGGTGCCGCGGCCGAGGAGGAGTGGAGCCAGCTTTTCGCTAGCTACAAGCAGCAGTACCCCAAAGAGGCTGCCGACTTGGAAAGAAGATTGGCTGGAAAGCTTCCTGAAGGATGGGAGAAGGTCCTGCCCACCTACAAGACCACTGATTCGGCAATTGCTACCCGCAAGCTGTCCGAGACTGTCCTCACCAAACTCTACGATGCTATTCCCGAGCTTATCGGTGGCTCTGCAGATCTGACTGGTTCAAATTTGACTCGTGCCAAGGATGCTACGGACTTCCAGCCCGTATCCACCACTCTCGGCACATACGCTGGTCGTTATGTCCGTTACGGTGTCCGTGAGCACGCTATGGGTGCCATTATGAACGGTCTCGCTGCCTATGGCGACATTATTCCTTTCGGAGGTACTTTCTTGAACTTTGTTTCGTACGCCGCCGGTGCCGTTCGATTGAGCGCCCTCTCCCAAGTCCGCGTCATCTGGGTTGCTACCCATGACTCTATCGGTCTTGGAGAAGATGGTCCTACCCATCAGCCTATTGAGACTCTTGCTCATTTCCGTGCTCTACCCAACTGCATGGTATGGCGTCCTGCCGACGGTAACGAGGTCTCTGCGTGCTACTACATTGCCATGACCTCCAAGCACACACCGTCCATTATTGCTCTGTCCAGACAGAACCTTCCCCAGCTCGAGAACTCCACTATCGAGAACGGTATCAAGGGAGGATACGTATTGCAGGAGCACGCCAACGCCGATATCACCCTTGTTTCCACAGGATCCGAGGTCGGTATTGCCGTCGACGCCGCCAGGGAGCTCAAGAAGAAGCACAACGTTACCGCTCGTGTTGTCTCAATGCCATGCTGGGAGGTCTTTGACATACAGTCCAAGGATTACAAATTGTCTGTCCTTCCCGACGGCATTCCTATCCTGTCTGTGGAGGCCCTGTCCACTATGGGTTGGGAGCGATACGCTCACGAGTAAGCATCTCACTTCCCAGACAATATCACTGCTTGCTAAGGGGTGTCAACTAGATCTTTCGGCCTCGACCGTTTTGGTGCTTCTGGTCCTTACAAGGAGCTTTATGAGAAGTTTGGGTTCACACCCGAGGGCATCTCCGAGAAGGCTCTTGCCACTATCAACTTCTGGAAAGAAGTCAAGCCTCTCAGATCTCCTGTCAACAAGGCCTTCACTCACACCAGCCTGTCCAGTTCCCCAGGCTCAATGGGATGCGCGAACGCTCTTTCCAAAGTTCCATGGTTGTGGGTGGGATCTGCTGCTTTGGTTTCCTATTTCGTTTGTTCAAAAATGTGTCATTGATGTGTTTATGATGGTTGCGTGGGTTCATAGGAAGAGTGTGGGCTTATGGCGTCGAAGGCAGTAATTCTAAGTAGTATAGTCTTGAACGGTCTACTTCTTCGTGTGGGGATCTGCTGCTTTATTTTCCTATTATTTTTTTTTGTTCAAAATTGTTTCAATGATCAGGTTTATGACGTGGCAGGTTCATAGAAAAGCGTGGACTACCTATATTATGACATCAAGTGAAATCTGTGATATAAAACATAACGTTCGAAAAAACTACAGCAGTAGTTCTACGTTGTAATAAAGCCTTGAAACCCCGTCTACTTCTTCGGTGTTGCCACCCGGATATGATACGGAAGAAACCATAACCAAACCGACTAAACCCAGAGATTCGAGAACGATGATGAGAGAAGAGAAGCAGAACCAACATCACTGGAGCCATAAAAAAAACATCCCAAAACAGCAGAAAAGCACGCATTCACTTAGTTCCCATCATCCCCTCCCTTAAGTCTTGAATGTAAAATTCCTCCGAATCCCCTACTCTCTTCCCTCTAGTATGTACACACATCACCCCATCCACTTAGTTCTTCTGCCTCTCGATCCTCCGTCGCAGATTCCGCGTCTTCTTCATCAGCTTCTTATACTTGTGCTTTTTCATCTTGAGGCGACGTTGGCGCTTGACACTGATGAGCGACATCTCGCCACTGCTGGTAGGCGGTGGGGGAGCCATGAACGGGATTCCCAGGTCCCAAACTTCTGGTGGGGCATCGCGGGGAGTAGCGGGTGGTGGTGCCACAGCGGTGGCGGGAGGAATATTAATCGGGCGATGCAGCGCAAAGAAGGTGGATAGCGCGAGATCTGTTTACGCCATCTATCAGCCAGGGAAGTAGGAAGTAGGGGAGGGGAGGAAGTACCAGCGGGACGTAGATGCCCAGTGCTGGGCACGAAGGGGACGCCAGAAGTCGTGTTCCGGCGTGAAGAGTCGAGGATGCGCGGGGGCGGCGCACCGCGGGAACTACTGCTGCCGTCGCTAGGGCTGCGGCTGCTACTGTTGTAGGTGCGGGAGGAGCGCGGGGTGAGCAGCGTTAGTGATGGCGGCCGGGCGAGGCGGCGCAGGGTAGAGGGGAACATTGTGGCGGCGGTGGTGGGAAGGAGGGAGCTGGAGGGGAAGATCAGCTGCTGCTGCCCTTGCTCGTGTGCTGCTACGGCGGCGGCGGTTTCTGGGTTAGTCAGCCGGGGCAGGGGTCGGGAGAGAGACTTGGCACCGGTGAAGATGAGCCGCGACGTCGTAGAGACGCGGTGGTGCATTGTGAGGTGGTGAAAGATGCAGGTGGTGGAGGTGGTGAGGTGGTGGAGGTAGGGAGGTGGTAGTGCTAGTGGTGGGGTGTGAGTTGGTGGGGCTCTGGCGGTGATGAGGCGGGTGAATTATAATCTTTTTTTTGAGGCCGCTTTATATTTGCTAGGTGCTATGACGCGGGATGGGCAGGATTTGGGGCGAATGAGAAGACTATGTTCTTAGTATACGGTCTATACTCGACCATTCATTTATTTAAGGGTAATACTGAGAGTTCCGGTGGCACTCAAAATATATATATATTTCTTCTTTCTTTCCTCGTGAAGCATAATCGACCCGCTAATACGTACAAAACACGCAATTGAAGCCAGTTGAAGATCACAGAGATGATATATTGCTATCTAGCAGTACTAAATCAGTGGGGTAGCTGGGTACTGTGCTGTACAAAAGCAATCCCATCCTCCCCTTCAATCCATCTTTCCGAAAGAAACCACCGCCTTGCTTTACTTCCAACAAAAAATACTATTTCATCGGCGTACAGAGCACACCCCTCCTTGCTGTTCAAGAAGTGGTTCCTAAGGCGATGTCAGCCATATTGCTATCCCTCTTCGGTTCCAACCCATCCGGCCATTTGCCAATCGATGAAAGAGAAAGCGAACCTCTTCTCAGTCCAATCCATGATGAAGTAGCATTCTGCGAAGAAGGGACAACACAGAGCACAGAGCCCTTGAAGTGTCTCCAGGTGTTGCGTCAGGTAAATTTCATCCGCGCCGAGAGAGAAGCCGAGAGTGCAGAGACCATCTCGAGGGCTATCGATAAGGCTGATGATAGATTGATTTGGATTAGAAGGATTAAGGGGCGAAGGAAGTTGCGCAGAACCTGGGCTCAAATCCAAATCTCTCATATCTTTCTGGAGGTGCTAGGGGAGCGATAGAGTGGTGGTAGGGCTAGTATTTTGTTAGGTCTGTGGTAAATGTAGAGATGAAGGAATGTGTACAAAGAGGTTTTTTATGGCCGCAGCGGAAATGCGGAGATCAAAAGAGCGGGCTTACAGCTATTCTCTCACTTCATTATAGTGTACTTTTATAAGAGGCAAATACAAATAAAAGTTTCAATTACTGTTCGTAGCTAGTCTAAACAAAAGTGAGATCCACCCTATGACTACTACGTTAAATAATTGAAGCACAGATCAGTTTGTCTAACTTCCTAGCTCGGCCCGGGGGAATGTGCGAGTGCTAACGAGTGAACCGACCGAAAACCCATAGGAGCCACCACTCAGTTAGTTTTCTGCCGTGAATGCAGAATTTTTAAATCAGATTGCGGACTTGATAAGTCGGATTAGGGGTGCCAATCAGCTCGTAAATTTATCATTAACTATCACCCGGGCATATTTAGACGACGTTGGTGTCTTAGGCTTTTTTTCTCTCGGCCGCAACAATCACTTTTTACATTTCCAATGAGGCACCACGAATGCGAGGTCTGATGAATTGGTTCGAATTCTGAAGATGTCGAGTGATGGTATGTGCAGATTTTGTTTGATTTTAAGTCAGCAAGTTATTTTCTCTCGCGGGCATACTTTAGCAAAAACAACTCAACATTCGGCTTATCTGTAGCTTAACCATTTGTCTAAAGTTTTACTACTTTGATCAATCTCGGTTCCAGCGCACAGCCCGTTATCATGTTGCTTTTTCATGGTTGTACGTATACCCCCCCACTCGCGATCTGCAATACCCAGGCGGTATCACCTGTTCGATTGAAACCACCAGGCTAGGATCCGGTAGTGTGGATTTCGGGATCAGGTTGAGCTCAATTCATTGGACACAGTTTTCGTATCATGTCGGAGCCGTTATGCTGTGTAACTGGTTGTGTTGTAGAGACAACACATAAATACTTGTCCGTGTTCGTTCTCTAGGCTTTTGCAGATTCCTTACAACACCAGCCAAAGCAAGATAATATCAAGGACCATTCGATAGCTATGGATCCACCAGTGTCTGTGAACTCTTGAAAATATGACAATCTAAGTGCTCACTGCGCAAGTATTAGACACCGCGATACGGGAGAAAGACACCAGCGGCAACGTCATGTTCGATCCAAACGCCCTCGAGTGAGGTGTCCCAATGGTTCGGACAAGCGACTGAGGTTAGACGAGCGACATAGGAAAGAGCTGTACTCAGTTCTTGTAGGTTTCATTGACCCAAATATATAACTGCCTGATGTTTACTGACCCATGTGCCGTTTTGCACAGTTCTGTTTTGTAGGTTTCATTGATCCAAATATATAACTGCCTGATATTTACTGACCGTGTGCCGTTTTGAACAGTCCTTTTTGGTAGGTTTTATCGACCCAGAATACTGCCTGATATTTACTGACCGTGTGCCGTTTTGAACAGAACTTTTTGGT
>Ga0307515_10001273_pt1 | contig 57314 bp, 52 predicted proteins | sample 17_EM_MG_FD_194513 | JGI IMG/M metagenome (GOLD analysis project Ga0307515, IMG submission 194513) | Populus trichocarpa ectomycorrhiza microbial communities from riparian zone in the Pacific Northwest, United States - 17_EM | ecosystem: Host-associated > Plants > Roots > Unclassified | place...
TGGTGGTGACGGCCGCCACGCTCGGTTTGCGCCTCGCACTCGATGGCCCGCTTGGTGGGCGACCGACTCTGGTGATCTTCACCATGCCGATCATGCTCAGCGCCTACCTGGGCGGTCTGCGCGCCGGGCTGCTCGCGACCGGGTTTTCGTATTTTCTCGCCAGCTATTACTTGCTGCCCCCGATCCACAGCTTCGAGATCGCGTCGGCAGGCGAGCGTTGGCAGCAATTCTTTATCGTGCTGGCCGGCGTGTTCATCAGTGTGTTGAACGAAGCCCTGCATCGTTCGCGCCGACGCGCCACCCTCGCCACTCAGGAGAAGCAGCATGCTGAAGCCGGGCTGCTGCCCCTGAAACAGTCCATTGCGGACATGCTGGAAGGTATCCAGATCATCGACCGGCAGTGGCGCTACGTCTATGTGAACCCGGCAGCCGCCCGGCACGGAGGTCGCTCGTTGGCCGACCTCGTCGGGCGCACGATGATGGAGTGCTATCCCGGAATCGATGCGACCCCGATTTTCGAAGCATTGACCGACGTCATGGCGAACCGAGTGTCGCGGCAGGTACAAAACGAGTTCACATTCTCTGACGGCACGAAGGGCTGGTTCGAGCTGTCGGTCGAACCCGATCCGAACGGGATTCTGATCCGGTCAATGGACATCACGGCTCGCAAGCGTGCGGAAGAGGCACTGCTTGCGGCCGGCGCACTGCAGAGCGCGATCTTCGACAGCGCCAGCCTGGCGAGCATCGTCACCGACCCGAAGGGGGTCATCTTGATCTTCAGCGTCGGCGCCGAGCGCATGCTCGGCTACAGGGCCGCCGAGGCGGTGAACCGGCTCACGCCTGCCGACATTGCCGATCCGCAGGAAATGCTCGCGCGTGCGCAAGCGCTCAGTGCCGAGTGTGGAACCCCGGTCGCGCCCGGCTTCGAGACCTGGATTTACAAGGCTTCACGCGGCAGTGCCTACGTCTTCGAGCCGACCTGGATCCGCAAGGACGGGAGCCGCTTTCCGGCGACAGTCTCGGTGGCGGCCTTGCGTGACCCGCAGCAGCTCGTCATCGGCTACTTGTTGATCGGCACCGACAACACCGCGGGCAAGCAGGCCGAAGCGGCGCTTCTGAAGGCGGGGGCATTGCAGAGCGCGATCTTCAACAGCGCCAACTTCTCGAGCATCGCGACCGACGCGAAGGGTGTGATCCAGATCTTCAACGTCGGCGCCGAGCGCATGTTGGGCTATTTGGCCTCCGACGTGATGAACAAGATCACGCCGGCCGACATCTCCGACCCGCAGGAAGTGATCGCGCGCGCCGAGGCGCTGAGCATCGAACTCGACACCCCGATTGCGCCGGGCTTCGAGGCGCTGGTGTTCAAGGCCTCGCGCGGTATCGAGGACATGTACGAGCTGACCTACATCCGCAAGGACGGTAGCCGTTTCCCGGCGGTCGTGTCGGTTACGGCGCTGCGCGATGCGCAAGACGCCATCATCGGCTACCTGTTGATCGGCACCGACAACACCGCACGCAAGCAGGCCGAAGAGGCGTTACTCAAGGCCGGGGCCTTGCAGAGCGCGATCTTCAACAGCGCCAACTTCTCGAGCATCGCGACCGACGCGAAGGGTGTGATCCAGATCTTCAACGTCGGTGCCGAGCGCATGCTGGGCTACGCCGCCGCCGACGTGATGAACAAGATCACGCCGGCCGATATTTCCGACCCGCAGGAATTGATTGCGCGCGCCAAGACGCTCAGTGCCGAACTCGAGACCCCGATCGCTCCCGGTTTCGAGGCGCTCGTCTTCAAGGCCTCGCGCGGCATCGAGGACATCTACGAGCTGACCTACATCCGCAAGGACGGCAGCCGCTTCGGGGCGGTGGTGTCGGTCACGGCGCTGCGCGATGCCGATGACGGAATCATCGGCTACCTGCTGATCGGCACCGACAACACCGCGCGCCAGCAGGCCGAAGCGGCGCTTGCGAAAGCAGGTGCATTGCAGAGCGCGATCTTCAACAGCGCCAATTTCTCGAGCATTGCGACCGACGCGAAGGGCGTGATCCAGATCTTCAACGTCGGCGCCGAGCGCATGCTGGGCTACGCCGCCGCCGAAGTGATGAACAAGATCACGCCGGCCGACATCTCCGACCCGCAAGAAGTGATCGCGCGGGCCAAGGCACTGAGCGTCGAACTCGGAACGACGATCACGCCAGGCTTCGAGGCGCTGGTGTTCAAGGCCTCGCGCGGCATCGAAGACATCTACGAGTTGACCTACATCCGAAAGGACGGCAGCCGCTTCCCCGCGGTCGTCTCGGTCACGGCGCTGCGCGACGCGCAAGACGCCATCATTGGCTACCTCTTGATCGGCACCGACAACACCGCGCGCAAGCAGGCCGAAGAGGCGCTCTCGAAAGCGGGCGCGTTGCAGAACGCGATCTTCAACAGCAGCAATTTCGCGAGCATCGCCACCGACGTCAAGAGCGTCATCCAGGTCTTCAACGTCGGCGCCGAGCGCATGCTGGGCTACACGGCCTCCGACGTGATGAACAAGATCACGCCGGCCGATTTTCACGATCCTGATGAGGTGATCGCTCGCGCCAAGGCACTGAGCGTCGAATTTTCGACCCCGATCTCGCCCGGGTTCGAGGCCCTGGCGTTCAAGGCCTCGCGCGGGATCGAAGACATCTACGAGCTGACCAAGATCCGCAAGGACGGCAGCCGCTTCCCGGCCGTCGTGTCGGTGACAGCGCTGCGCGACGCGCAGGGCGGCATCATCGGCTACCTGCTGATCGGCACCGACAACACTGCGCGCCAGCTGGTCGAGGAGGAACGCAAGAAGCTCGATCAGCGCTTGCGCGACCAGCACTTCTACACCCGCTCGCTGATCGAATCCAACGTCGACGCGCTGATGGCCACCGATCCGCGCGGCATCATCACCGACGTCAACAAGCAGACCGAGGCGCTGACCGGCTGCACGCGCGACGAGCTGATTGGCGCACCGTTTAAAAACTACTTCACCGCGCCGCACCGTGCCGAGGCGGCCATCAAGCGCGTGCTCGCTGAAGGCAAGGTCACCAACTACGAGCTCACCGTGCGCGCCCGGGACGGCAAGCTCACCGTAGTGTCGTACAACGCCACCACCTTTCACGATCGCGACCGCCACCTGCAAGGCGTTTTCGCGGCGGCGCGCGATATCACCGAGCGCAAGCAGTACGAAGAATCGCTGCGCCACGCAACGCAGAAAGCCGAACAGGCCAATCGTGCCAAGAGCGAGTTTCTCGCCAACATGAGCCACGAGATTCGCACCCCGATGAACGCGGTCATCGGCCTGACATACCTGCTCGGGAAGACCTCGCTGGACGAAGAACAGTCGGCCTTTCTGTCCAAGGTAAAGCTCGCCAGCAAGTCGCTGCTCGTGGTGCTCAACAACGTGCTCGACCTGTCGAAGATCGAGGCCGACGAATTGATCGTCGAGCGCGCCGCGTTCAGCCTGCGCGGCCTGCTGGACGAACTGAGCGACATGATGGCGGTGCAGGCCGACGCCAAGGGCATCGCCTTCGAGATCGACGCGCCGGACGACCTGCCCGAGGCGCTGGAAGGCGACGCCACGCGCCTCAACCAGATCCTGATCAACCTGCTGTCGAACGCGATCAAGTTCACCGAGCACGGCGGCGTCGAGTTGCGCGTGCGGATGCTTGCCGCCACGGCCAAGCACGCGACGCTTTCGTTCGTCGTGCAGGACACCGGCATCGGCATTGAGCCCGACGTGCAGGAGCGGTTGTTCGCGCCGTTTGCCCAGGCGGATGCCTCGATCACGCGGCGCTTCGGCGGCACTGGGCTGGGGCTGTCGATCGTCAAGCGATTGGCGGGCTTGATGGGCGGTGAGGTGAGCCTGGAGAGCACGCCTGGCGTCGGCAGCGTGTTCAGCGTCGTGCTCGACTTTTCACTCGCCTCGCCGGACGCGGTGGCGCAGCTGGAGGCGCCAGCTGTCGCACCCGGCGAGCACGCCCTGATTGGCGTGCGCGTGCTGGTCGTCGACGACAGCGACATCAATCTGGAAGTGACGAAGCGCATTCTCGAACTGGAGGGCGCGAAGGTTTTGCTCGCAAGCAATGGACAGGAAGCCTTCGACTTTCTCGAGGCCCAGCCAAACGCCATCGACGTGGTGCTGATGGATGTGCAGATGCCGGTGCTCGACGGCCACGACGCCACCCGACGCATTCGCCTTGAACTGAACCTGGCGGACTTGCCGATCATCGCCCTGACCGCTGGCGCGCTGAGCAGCGAGCGACAGCGCGCCACCGCGGCCGGAATGGACGACTACCTTGTCAAGCCGTTCGATGCGCAGGCCCTGGTGGCCAGCATCCTGCGCCGCGTTGCGCCCGTGCGCGGCCAACCGGTGCGACCGATCGACGGAATGCCCGACACGCGGGTGCTGGAAGCGCCCCCATGGCCGGAGATCGAAGGCATCGATTCGACCGACGCACGCGAACGCCTGAGCGATGACTTCGTTCTGTTCAGATCGATGCTCAAGCGGCTGCTCGACGAGTTCTCGGATGTCTCGATTCCGGTCGCCGTGGAAGGCCCGGTGGAACTCGCTGTTCATGCCAGCCGCATGCACAAGCTGCGAGGCAGCGCGGGCATGCTCGGGGCCAAGGCGATCCATCAGCTGGCGGGCGAAGCCGAGGTGGCCTGCGCTGCCGGTGAGCTCGAGCGGTCCGTGCATCTCGCGACCCGGCTCGTCACCAAGCTGCAGCGCCTGCGGGAGTTGGCGGCACCCGCGTTGGCAGTGATCGCGCCGGCCGAGATCGAGGATGCATTGCTGACCGGGGGCGATGCGCTAGAGCCGCAAGCCCTTGCCGATCTCGTCAATCTGTTGCGCCGGCAAAGCATGTCGGCGATCGAGCGTTTCGGTTGCCTGTCGCCGCAGCTTCAACGGCTCTTGAGCAAGAGCTCGTTCGAACGCGTGCGCGAGCACATCGACAACCTGCAGTTCAGCGACGCGGCCAATGCGCTGGAGGAGGGGCAGTTGTAGACCCCCGCCTCCTGCCTCACCATCACCGCCGCAACGAACAAGACCGAGGAGGTTCACGACTTCGATCAGTAGACTTTCTTCGGCGGGGAAGGGGTCTCTTGCAGAGAATCGGACCTCACGTTCGCGGTGATGATGATCAACGCCTGGAATCGCCTCAACGTCGCGTTCAGAACCGTCCCCGGTTCCAGCGACGCCGCGCTCGGGCTGGACAAGGCCGAGCTGAGCTGATCGCCTGCGGCTTGCGGGCCGAGGCACCGGCGGGCGAGCAAGCCGTTGTGGGCGTGATGGACGCGCCGTCGCTCGATGACGGCCCCACATGGTCTCAATACACTTACAGTCCTATAGAGGACTATATAGACTCGCGCCATTCGCACAAGGATCGAATGGCCACGACCCCGCTCTCTCTAGTCCAACCCGAGCCCGGCCAGAGCCGATACGGCGCTCTGGCGGCGGCGCTGCGCGAACGCATCGTGAGGGGCGAGTGGCCCCCCGCCACGGCGCTGCCGGCGGAAACGTCGCTGGCCTCCGAGCACGGCGTTGCGCTGGGAACCCTGCGGCGCGCGCTGGAGCTTCTGGCCGATCAGGGGCTCATCGAGCGCCGCCACGGCAAGGGGACCTTCGTGCGCGGCAGCCTGGGAGGCGCGACGATGCTCCGCTTCTTCCGCTTTGCAGAGGGTGGGACAGAGGTTCCCAGCTCCCGCATCCTGGGCCGGCAGGTCACCGCCGCGACAGCGGAGGTTGCGCGGCGGCTGGGTGTTGCGCGTGGCGAACGGGCCTTGAAGCTGCAACGCCTTCGGTCGATCGCAGGGCAGCCTTGTCTGCTTGAGGACATCTGGTTGCCCTTGCCCTTGTTCGACGCGTTGACCCAAGGCGATACCGCCAATTGGGACGATCTGCTGTACCCGATGTTCGCCGAGCGCTGCGGTGTGGCCGTGACGCGGACCATCGACGAAATCGCCTTCGAGGCGTTCACGGCCGGGCAGGCGCGCGTGCTGCATCTCGCGGCGGGGCACCCCTGCGCGGCCGTCACGCGCCAGGCCTTCGATCTGGCGGGGCGATGTGTCGAGTTCCGCACGACGCGCGGCGATGCGCACGCCTTCCATTACACCGTCACGATCACCTGAAGAGGCAAGCATGAATCTTTCGCTCTTGAAGCGCCGCGACTTTCTCGTTGTTTCCGCCGCCTCTGCGGCATGGCCCGCCATGGCGGCGGCCGACATTGCGGGCGGCAAACCGATCACGCTGGTCGTGTCATACCCGGCAGGCGGAGGGGCGGATGCGATGGCGCGCCTCATTGCTCCGAAAATGGCCGAGGCCCTCGGGCAACCGGTCATCGTGGACAACAAGCCCGGCGGCAGCGGAACGATCGCTGCTGGCCAGGTGGCCCACGCCGCGCCGGACGGGGCAACGCTTCTGCTGGACGCTTCGTCGTTCGCCGTCAACCCGGCACTCTTTCCGAAGCTGCCTTACGACAACGACAAGTCCTTTACGCCTCTGGCGGTTCTCGCGCAATTTCCCAACGTGCTCGTCTGCACGCCGAGCTTCGAAGCCCGCAGCGTCAGCGACGTGCTGCGCCTCGCGCGTTCCAAGCCGGGCAACCTCGCGTATGCGTCCGCGGGAAACGGCTCTGCCCAGCACCTGGCCGGCGCGCTGTTCGAACAACTGGCGAAGGTGGAACTGACGCACGTACCCTATCGCGGGGGTGGGCCGGCCATGAACGACGTGATGGGCGGCCAGGTGCCGCTGTTCTTTGCCAATGTTGCGTCATCGCTCGGCCAGATCCAGGCCGGGCGCCTGCGCCCGCTGGCCGTCACGGCCGCAACGCGTTGCCGTGCGTTGCCCGACGTGCCCACGATGGCCCAGGCCGGCGTCAGCGGACACGAGGTGCTGGAGTGGAACCCGATACTCGCGCCCGCGGGGCTGCCGACCCCTGTGCGCGACAAGCTCATCGGCGCCATTCGCCGCGTGATGGCCGACGCCGAGGTGGTCGGCCGCGTGCGCTCGCTGGGCGGCGACATCTTTAGCGGCGACCCCGCGCAGTTCATCAAGTCGCAACAGGCGTTGTGGACCCGCATCGTCAAGGAGCGGGGAATCACCCGTGATTGAGCCGGGGGAGGGCTGGGACTGCCACGTTCACGTCTTCGACCGATTGGCCGAAGCGAGTGGCGGGCACTACCAGCCGGTGGACCGGCCGCTGGCGCAGATTGAAGCGGTGGCCGAGGCGCATGGTGTGCATCACCTGGTGCTCGTGCAGCCGAGCGTCTATGCAACCGACAACACGCTGTTGCTGCGTGCACTGGGCGTCACGCCTGGGCGCCATCGCGGTGTCGTCGTTCTGGGCGATCGAAACGACGAAGGCGAGCTTGAGGCCATGCACGCGGGCGGCGTTCGTGGCGTGCGGCTGAATCTCGTGTCACCGGTCGGCGAGCGCTCGGACGTGGCGGCGCGCTTCGCCACCATCGCACCGAGCCTGCGGCGATTGAGCTGGCACCTGCAGTGGTACGTCCGGCCCGAACACCTGTCGGAAGTGGCCAGGCTGCATCGAGACAGTGGCGTGACCTGCGTTCTCGATCATGTGGCCGGCTTCAGCCTGAATGTCGCAGCGGACGACCCGGCGTGGGCGCCGCTGCGCGCGTTGGCGGAGCAAGGCGCCTGGATCAAGTTGTCGGGCTGGTATCGGCTGGGGGCGAGCGAGCCCTATGCGGAACTCATGCTCCAGGTGCGCCGGGTGTGCGGCTTGTTCGGCGAGCACATCGTCTGGGGTTCCGACTGGCCGCACACCCTGTTCCCGCCGGATTCGATGCCCAGCTATGGCTCCACCTGGCAACCGGTGGTCGATGCGCTGGGGCGCGAAGGCGCCGATGAAATCATCCGGCGCATGCCTGCCATCTACAGGTGAACAAGAGGCTCTCAGGCTTTGTGGATCCAGGTCGGCGCGATGGACGTGCCCAGCCCGGCGCCGTAGCCGAAGTAGACGTTCAACCCACCCAGCGGCTCCAGGTAGCGCGCGTTCTTCAGGCCACCCGCATCGATGGTCTCGAAGCCCATGCTCGCGGCCAACGTGATGGCGGTCTGCTTGGCACGCGCGCTGTCTGAAGCGACGAAGACGCTGACCTTGCGGCCGTTGCCGAAGTCGGCACCACCGGCCAGCACCTGCGCGAACACGGTGTTGAAGGCCTTCACCACCTCGGCGCCCGGCGCGGCCTTGGCCAGTTCTTCGCTGGCTGATGTGCTGTGCCCGAGGGTCAGGCCCATGTAGTCGGCGGTGAGCGGGTTCGAGATGTCGATCACCGCCTTGCCGGTGAGCGAGCCCACGGTCTTCAGTGCGCCGGCAGCATCCGCGGCCGAGGTGGCGACGACGATGGCTTCAGCCTCGCTCGCCGCGTTGTCTGCCGTGACGGCACGCACACCCTTGTATTGCTCGGCGAGGGCCGAAGCCTTCGCGCTGTCGCGAGCCGTGACGCTGACCTGGTGACCCGCAGCGTGGAGTTGCTTGACGAATGCCGAGCCCATGTTGCCGGCGCCGATGACGAGAACTTTCATGTCGAATCCTTCTGGAGTGGGCCGCTGCGGTGTTCGCTGCGGCATGGGAGGAATTTAGAAGTTGTCTGCAAAGAGATAAACATGCTTCAATGAGATCAACTGTTCCTTGAAGTGAAACAAATGGACAAGTTCCAGGAGATGCGGGTCTTCGCTGCCGTGGTCGACGCCGGCAGCTTCGTCGGTGCATCCAACGCGATCGAGATGTCCAAGGCCGCAGTGACGCGCTATGTGCAAGACCTCGAAGCGCGGTTGGGCGTGAGGCTGCTTCAGCGCACGACACGCAAGCTCTCGCTGACGGAAGAGGGTGCCACCTTCCATGCGCGTTGCAAGGAGCTGCTCTCCAACGTCGACGAGGCCGAGGCCGAGATCACCTCGCGCGCCGGCGAGGCTTCGGGGCTGTTGAAGGTCAGCGCCCCACTGAGCTTCGGCATCCTGCACCTGGCGCCTCTGTGGGCCGAGTTCATGACGCGCCACCCGAAGGTGAGGCTCGAAGTCACCTTGTCCGACCGTGTCGTCGACCTGGTGGAAGAGGGCTTCGACATGGCGGTGCGCATCGCACGGCTGCCGAGCTCGTCGCTCATCAGCCGCAAGATCGCCCTGACGCGCATCGTCACCTGCGCCTCACCGGCCTACCTCAAGAAGCACGGCACGCCGACTCACCCTAGGGAGCTCGTCGATCACACCGTGCTGGGCTATACGCTGGCCTCGTGGGGCGACACCTGGGAGTTCGACGGCCCGGAAGGCCACGTCTCGGTCAAGGTGTCGCCGTCACTGCACACGAACAGCGGCGACACCTGCCGGGCGGTGGCCTTGCAGCACCAGGGCATCATTCTTCAGCCGTCGTTCCTGGTCGGCGCCGATCTGAAATCGGGCGCGCTGGTGCAGGTGCTCCCTGAGTATCTGTCGCTGGCGCTCGGCATCTACGCCGTCTACCCGACGAGAAAGCACCTGTCGCCCAAGGTTCGTCTGCTCATCGACTTTCTCATCGAGTCCGCCCGCAAGCTGGATTGGCCAGCTTGATCGGGCGGGGTAACTCGATTACCGGTTGTGCGTCACGCGCACCGGGTTCAGCCCATCGGACAACACCAGCTCGAACGCACCGCCAACCGGCAGATCAGCCGTTGACAGCGTGGCGCTGCCGCCGCGCAGGTCTTGCGCCAGTGTGCGGCGCTGGCCGCTCCCGACCCAGGTGACCGTGAGGTACGGATACCGCGTCGCATCCCAGCTCAGCCGCGCGCTGCCGGCAGCTTCCTGCACCTGCACTTGAGACGACGTGGCCGATTGGGCTCGCTCGATGCCGCTCGCCGCTTTGGCCTGCGTGTTCAGCAAGGTCTTGCCGTTCTGCAGGATGGTGATGCTCTGGATCGCACCCGGGTTCGGGATGGTGAAGCCGAAGTGCTGCAGCGTGGCGTTGTGGTCCAGCACGCGTGGTGCGAACGGGTAGTCGATGGTGCTGTTTGCGGTCACGATGCGCAGCGTGTAGGCCCCGGCTTCCGGAATGTTGGCCGTGCCCAGAAACGACTTCACCGGGTTCAGCTCGGCACTGGCTGCACCGATCTCACCGCTGATCAGAAGCAGGTCTTGCGGTGTGGCCGGCGTGGCCGATGCGGCGCTCTCGGTCAACACCAGCTTGTCTGCCGGCGTCAGGTAGGTCTGCATCAGCCGGTAGTTGTAGTCGGAGAAGACCTGGCCGCCGCAGTAGCTCATGATGTCGTGGCGATCGGTCGGGCGCGGGTCGTAGAAGGTGTTCGAATCCGCGAGGAAGGGCCACACATAGCGCCCCGGCTTGCCGAGGTTGGCATCGGGGTAGGGGTAGTTCGGGTCCGGGTTGCCCGCGCCGCCGCAGGCCGCGTGAGGCAGCGAGAAGTTGTGGCCCAGCTCATGCGCCACCACGTCGCGCACGGTGGTGGGCTGATCGGGCATGTCGAAGCCGACGCCTGAATTGCCGCTCAGGTAGGCCAGCCCGGCCAAACCCCAGGTGCGTTTCGGAATGAAGCCGAAGTAGTGGTCGTGCTTGGCCGCGCCTTCCAGCGTGTGCAGGTCGGCCAGCTCGCCCAGCACCTTGCCGAACGCGTCGCTCCAGCCGGCATCGGTGGTGGGCAGTGTCGTGACGCGGCTCGACACATAGGTCGAATGCGCTTGTACCGTCACGCTCGACACCGGGAACAGCGCTTGCACATGCGCGCCCTGGCTGACCGGCAGCTTGCCCGCCACGCCGGCGATCTGTATCGAGATCGGAATCAGCTTCATCGGCACGCCGCCGCCGACGCGTGGGTTGATCGTCGTTGCCGGAGTGGTGCCGATCTGCGCGGTCAGGCGCAGGCCGGTCTTGACCAGTTCGGCGGGCACCGTGGTGGTGTACGAATCGGTGAAGCTCGGCACTTGCGGCACGGTGCTCGGCAGGCTGGCGGTCGGTGGGGTCAACAGCAGGTCAACCGTCGCGCCGCCGTTGGCATTTGCGACGCGCAGCGTGCCGCTGGGCTTGGTGGCTCCAGCCGTCGAACTGGTCACGTTGACCTTCACCAGCGCGGCCTTGCCGGCCACCAGCACCAGCGCGCTGTCATCGCTGTTGAAGAGCAACGATTGCGCGACCTGAATGCTCCCGATCGGCGATGTGCCGGTCGGCGGAGGCGGTGGCGCCACGGGCGCGGTGATCTTCAGCGACGACGCGAAGTCATTGAAGCTCGACGAGACCAGGCTCGCCGTATCGGCGCTGAGACTCAGCGAACGGCCGCCGTAGTTGCTGTGTTGGAACAACTGGACCTTGTAGCCCGCCGGTACCTTGACGGACGAGACGCGGTCGTTCCATTGCGAGCCGATCCAGGCCGTGTCGGTGCTGGTGCAGAAACTCTGCCCCTGGTAGTTGATGTGCTCGAAGAAACAGACGGTGCCGCTGGCCGTGGCCTGCGCCGTCTCGGCCTCGGCGGCTGCGCTGCCGTCCGCCGCCTGCTGGCTGCCTCCGCACGCGGCCAGTGTTGTTGCCAAGCTGAGCGCTGCCAGCTTGATCATTCGTTGTTGCAAGTCCAGTTCCACAAAGGTTCTCCCCGTTCGATGTCGATTGAATGGCAATCGCTTTGAACGGACTGACCCGCAACCAGGACTCATGATGGCCGGAGTACGACTTCTGTTTTTCTGGCCCCGTTCAAAGCGGCGCCATCTTCGCGACGAACGCGCCAGTCCGCGTAACCTTTCTGTGCAGATCGGTAAGGGAGTGCACTTGATGTTCGCGTTCAAGCCGGCCTGGTGGCGACGCTGCTCCCCGCTTTTCGCAGGGCAGCCCGTCGTCAACGTGCTTCAGCGCTCACGATGTGTTTCAGTTGCCGAAGCCAGATTGAATTGGCTCGGACTCGTCTTTCCAGCGGCTGAGACGAGTGACGTGCGCCTGACGCCCGCGTGAGGCGGGCATCAGGCATACGCTGCAACGCTCAGTCGGCCGAGGCCTTCGATGGCCGGCCGGTTTTCAGGCTGGGCACGCCACCGATGGTGGCCAGAAACGCCTTGTCGCTCATGGCGTTGAGGGCGCTGATGCCGGCGCGCAGAAGTTCGCTCTTCTTGACCGGGCGCTTGAGGTTGGCGGCGCGGTGCTTGAGCGCCTCGAGCACGGCGTACTCGGACTTCGGGATGGTGAAGCTGTCGCGCACCAGCTTGTGTTTGACCTTGGCCGGCGGCGTCGGAACGGCGGGTTTGGGTGCGGTCTTCTTCGCCACGGTTTTCTTGGCGCTGGCCGGTGCCGGCTTGGACACCGGGGCCTTGATCGTTTTTGCTGCGGTGCGGGATTTTTGTGGTGTCGTGGTGTTTGTCATGGGCTTTCTCATTACCGCGTATACGGTATATACAGTTTATACGAACTCCTGCTACGCTCTGTCAACACCCGTCGGTGCGACGCAGCAGTTTGCGTTCGGCGTTCGGGTCGATGTGAAGGAGCAGCGATGTACACCACGCCTCATCACCCCCAGTACGCCCTGTGGTCGGTAGGTGCACTGATGGACCCGGGCTTCTTACGCCAGGTGGTCCATGACGCGGGGGAACAAGGCTTTTCCGACGAGCCGATGTCGGTGGCACCCGCGCGTCTATGGACTGCAGTGCAGCTGTTCGTCAGCGCCCATCTGGGCTGGTTCGGGCGGCACTGACGCTCCTGGCTCAGGCATGTCTGGGGCGCCGCGAGTCGCGATGGCTTGCGTCGGGCGCTTTCGCCCGCAGCGGGCTTCGTGCGGGATCACTGCCATCGCTCGGGTCACTCGGGGAAGGGCAGGCGCTGCTGCGGATCGAGCGGCTGGCGCTGACTGCGAAGACTCTGACCTGCGCGGTGACAGGTGACAGCTTGGCTTGTGGTCACTGTTTGCTGCGGACCCCGGGTTGGGGAGCAGTGCGACCTGGAGGCACTCGCGTGGCGCGAGGACAGGCCCAGTGGCTGGCGGTCAAACCAGCGCTTGATGACTCCGCTGATGCCGACCTTCTCTGGAAGATCGGCTTAGGTTTCAGTTGACCGTGATGGCGGCGGTGACGATAGGCGCTGCCAGAGGCGTCGTCCAGGCCGTTGCTGCAGGAGGCTGGACGATGAAGGTGTTCGGGTCGATATGCCCCACCTGAGCCGCGCGGTGCATGACGACGGCCGGGTGCTCGAAGTTCGCGTGTGCGGCATGGCCGGCATAACCACCCGCCGGGTGACCGGGGATGAAGGTCGAAGCTTCGATGCCCGGCAGCGAGCGCGGCACAAAAACAGCCGGATGCTGGCCCACGTCACCGGCAAAGGAGACCTGCGCGACGGCGCACAGAATGGCGGGGAGAACGGCGAATTGCACAAGCTTGTTCATGGGATTCCTGGGCTCAAAAGGAGCTTTGTTGCGGCGCAACAAGTCCATTCTAAGGGATTACCCTATGTTTTTGCTGATCTAGAAGCAAAAAGGATGCGCGGGCCTTGTGCTGCCGACCTGCATTGCGCCACGCAAGCGCTGCATTCCCGAAAAAGCTGAGTTCCTCACATGCCGCGCGGCTTCACTGACGTTGGGGCACTGATGCCCAGGCGCGGCAAGCGCGACAACTCGCGCTACGGCTGAGCGGCCCCCCTCAGAAACATCTCCAACGCACGGCCGACCATCTGGCGAATTTGCTCGAGCGTCAGTGGCGGGGGGTCTCTCTGGTAGAGCCTCGCGTCGATCTCAGCCGTCACCAGTGCCGTGAAGTGCGCTGCGGCCACCTTGGGGTCGGAGCGGCGAAGTTCACCGCGGTCCATCGCTGCTGCCAGCAGCCCGGCGATCGCCTCCATGGCTTCGGCGGGCCCCGAGTCGTAAAACAGCTGCCCCACGTTCGAACGACCCGCTTCGGCCACGACCATCCGGTAGACCGCGAGCGCGCTCTCGTCATGGGTCAGCACATTGAGCATGCGCACACCGAATTGCGACAGCCGTGCTTCCAAAGCGGGGCGCCCCTCGATGGCTTCGGCAGCGAGTTCTTGTGTGGCCTCCAACAGATGACCGGTGGCAACCGCCTCGACGACCGCGACGAAGAGTTCCTCCTTGGAGCGGAAGTACCCATACAAGGTGGCCTTCGAACCGCCGAAGCGCTTGGCCAGCTCGTTCATCGACGCCCGCTCGTAGCCCATCTCCTTGAACAGCTCGGTGGCCGTTTCAACGATGGCGCTGCGCCGTGCTTCCGTTCGCACTTTCATCGTGTCTCCTGAAAAATAGACTCAACTGTACATTTTTCTTGACACCCTTCCGTTGCCGATCCAATAATGAACTGTACGGATCGGTATCAATGTGACGCCCGGTGGCTGCTCTTTCACTGGGATCACAGACAGGCGCTGCTGCCCATGACATGGATCTGTTCGCCTCTCAACTCTCCTCAGATCGGAAGACCTCACATGCGCATCTTCAACCTATATCGAGCGGCCAGCTTGGCCGCAATTTGCGTCGCCCTGGCGGCTTGCTCGACGACGCAACCGCTTCCGTACGCCGGCCTGGCTTCGTCGTCGAAGTTGCAAGCCAACGAGCTGGATCGGGACGGCCAGGTGCCGTACGAATACAAGTCTGATGCCGACTGGAGCCGGTATGCCGCCTTCATCGTCGACCCCGTGGTCATCTACCGCGGCACAGACAACCAGTTCGAAGACATATCCGACCAGGACAAGAAGTACCTGGCCCGGTACATGCAAACCCAGTTCACCGAGAAGCTGGCGACCCGGCTGAAAAGTTCCCGCGCCCCGGCCGATGACACGCTGCGCATCAAGCTCACGCTGACCGGAGCCAAGGCCAATACGGCGTTCCTGAGCACCTTCACCCGATTCGATCTGGTCGGCGGCCCGTACAACGCGGTGCAAGCCGCACGCGGCAAGGAAGGGGCCATGACCGGCTCCGTGAGCTTTGCCGTCGAGATCTACGACTCTTCGACGAATGCGCTGCTCGGGGCCTACGTGTCCAAGCAATACCCCAATGCGTGGAATCTCAAGGCGGGCATGGGCGCCATGAGCGCATCGGAGGTCGGCATTCAGAAAGGCGCTGACCAACTGATCACGTATCTGCGCTAAGGCTCAGGTTGGTCGACCATGGAAGCCCAATCTGAAAACGCGCAGAGACCTACGTCTCTGGCCATCAAGCCGACACGCAGCCTATGGCGCACGCTGTGCATGCGGCTGCGCATTGCCGTGATTGCGTGGATTCGATCCGCGCGAAGAGATCATTTGCGCAGGGTCACAAAGTGAGTCGCGCTGGTCGCTTGCCATGAGCAGGGTGGACTCTTCGGGAACTGCGGCGCACACGCGGCAGCTGCCTCGGGCATGGGGCGCGGCTCTCGGGTTGTTGGCTGCTTCGGCCGCCCTGGCGCTGCTTTACCTCGGGCGCCCGATCCTCGTGCCGGTGACCTTGGCGGTGCTGCTGTGTTTTGCGATCAGCCCATTGGTTCGCAAGCTGCGTCAGCTTGGCATGGGCCACGTGTCGTCGGTGTTAGGGGCTGTGGCCTCCACGGTGGTCGTTCTGTCGATGTTGGCCGGCTTGATCGGAGTCCACGCATTGCGGATGGCCGCGAGCCTCCCGGCCTATCAGGCCACACTCGAGAAGAACTTGCGGTCGCTGCGAATCCTCGCGTTGTCGCCGATGGAGAAGACGTGGGACGCCGCCGAGAAGCTGCTCGACCCCGTAGGCTCCAGCCGCGCTGCTGATGCGGACGCGGCAACGCTCGAACCGACGTCGGCCGCGCCGTCGGCTCAGGCGATCCCGGTCGAAGTGCGTCCACCGAAACCTGCCTCCATGGAGCGGCTTCAGCGGCTGGTGGGCTGGCTGTGGGGGCCGATCGGCGGCGCGGGCATCGTCGTCGTCGTGCTCATCTTCCTGCTGCTGGAGAGAGAGTCGCTTCGGGACCGATTCATCCGCCTCGTCGGAGGCAGCGATGTGCGCGCGACCACGTCGGCCCTGAACGACGCTGGCGAACGGCTCTCGCGCTACCTGGCACGCCAAATCGCCGTCAACATCGGCTTCGGGCTGGTCATTTGGGCAGCGCTTCTTTGCATCGGCTTGCCGGAAGCGGCTCTCGTCGCGGCGCTCACAGCCTTGCTGCGCTTCGTGCCGTATGTCGGCGTGCTGGTTGCCGCCGTGTTCGCCATGCTGCTGGCCCTGGGCGCCACCGATGGCTGGACGCTCATGTCGCTGACGGGCATCGTCTTTCTGACGGTCGACCTGATCACGTCGCACGTGATCGAGCCCCGTGTCTACGGGCAGGCGACCGGGCTGTCTCCGCTTTCCATCGTGTTGGCCACGCTCTTCTGGGGCTGGCTGTGGGGGCCGGTGGGCGTCATCATCGCGACACCGCTGACGCTGTGCCTGGCGGTCGCGGGGCGCCACGCCGAATCACTCGGGTTCCTCGACATCGTTCTCGGTGACGGCCCGGCGCTGACGATGGCCCAGAAGTTCTACCAACGCGCCTTGTCCGGCGACGCGGACGAGATCATCTCGGGCGCACGCCAATACCTGAGGCGATGGTCGTTCGCGGCCTACTGCGACACCGTGTTGATGCCCGCCCTGCGGCTCAGCCGTGCCGACTACGCGAAGGGCCAAATCACGCTGCGGCAGCAGGCCGAGCTGCGCGACGCCATCGTGCATGTGGTCGAAGCGCTCAACGGTGCGGAGCGTGACCCTCTCTTCAACCCGAAGCGAAAGACGGTGCTGGAAGAGGTGGGTTCCGGGCGCTTGCTGCTTCAGCAGCGAATGCTGCGCCAGCGCACCGAAGCGCAGGCTCCGCCCGATGCGGACTCGATCGTTCTCTGCGTCGGCATGGGCTTGCCCGGCGATGACCTCGCCACCGAAATTCTGGTGCGCATCCTGCGGAGCTTGCATCTGGATGCACGGCATCTCACGGCCGAAGACCTGCACGCGTCTCGGTATCCGCGCACGCCTGCATCCGCCATCAGCGCGGTCTGCCTGGTCACGATGATGGGCGGCGACCCGTCGGACACCGGCGTTCAGCTGAGCCGCCAGGTCCGATCGGAGGCGCCTGATGCGTACGTCATGGCGCTGCTGATCCCGGGGCTGTCAGAGAACCCTGCACAGGCAGAACTGCGAGCGACCGTCGACCAGATGGTCAGCTCGTATGAGCAGGCGGTGCACGAGCTCCAGGCTCGAGTCGCGGGCGCCCGCTCAATCCCAGCCGTTTAAAAGCAGATCAGCCTGTGCGTGACAGGACTGGCTTATTCGTGAACCGATTTGGTTCTATTCACAAAGGAAAAACATGAAGCTTCTCAAGTCCGTCGCACTGGCCTTCTTCGACACGAAAGATCGGCTCGCTTCACCCAGGACAAGGCAGCGCTCAAGAACGGCTCTTCTCGGCGCGGTGCTCGCCATGGGGACAGCATTCAACGCGCATGCCGCCGACGCGGACTCGCCCTTCAAGTTCTTGATCGGCACTGGTTTGACCTACGGTGGCGACAACCTGGTCACCGTGCCGCTCTCCGACAGCTCGCAAGATGTCTTCAAGGCTGGCGGCCTGGTGTACACATACGGCGGCGTTGAGTACCGGCTGACGGACAAAGTGGCGTTGCAAACGACCCTCGGCTATCACCTGAACTACGCCAGGGCGAGCTCGGACGGCAAGGTCCGCTTCACGCGCATGCCGGTCGACCTGCTGGCGCTTTACTCGATCAGCGACAAGATCCGCGTCGGTGGTGGCGCGCAGTTCGTGTACAGCCCGGAGCTGAAGGGCACGGGCGTGGCAAGCAGCGTGAGCCAGAAGTACGACTCGACCGTCGGCGCCGTGATGGAAGGCGAATACCTGTTCACCCCGCACATCGGGCTGAAGCTCCGCTACGTTGCCGAGAAGTTCAAGCCGAATGACGGTGGGCCCAGCGTCGATGGCAGCCACGCCGGCTTCCTGTTCAACTATTACTTCTGACGCTCTCGTAGCGGCTGCCGGGGCGGCGAGTCAGGCCTTGACCTGAGCCTCGGTGGCGTCCACCGGGTCGCTCAGGTGGCGGTCGATGGCCTGCGTCATGAGGCGCACCAGCTCTTCGATGCGCGCCTCGACCCGGAACATCGGGCCGGCCACCAGCACGGCAAATTGCCGGTTGGGAATCTGCAGGGGCAACGCAACACCGCCGAGGTCGTGCGTGAATTCAGCGTTGCCCTCGAACCACCCCAGCTCCTGTGACTTCTTGATCTGCCGCTCCACTGCTGCCACGCTCATCAGCGTGGTCGGCGTATAGCGCTCGAAGGTGGCCTTGCGCAAGATGGTCGCGCGCTCCTCGGGTGCCATCTGCGACAACAGCGCCCGGCCAGTGGCCGTGACGTGCAGCGGAATGAGCTTGCCCGGCTTGGCGGCGTAGCGGATCGCGTTCGGCGACTCCACCGCATCCACGAAGACAGCCTGGGCACCACTGGCTGCGGCCAGCGCTGCAGTTTCTCCGGTGGCGTCGACCAAGGCCTCCAGCAGTTGGTGCAGATGGCGAGGGACCGGCTGCGCTGATTCGACTTGCTGCACCAGGTTCCACCACAAGGGCGCGGGGTAGTAGCCGCCTCGCGCGCGCGGCTCGTACAAGAACCCGCGACCAGCAAGCGTGCCCAGCAGGTTGAAGGTGCTGGACCTCGGCCACTGGAAGTGGCTGGCAATCTCGGCCAGCGTGGCCGGTTGGCGATGCGCAGCGAAGAACTCGATCAGGTCGAGAACGTTGGCGGCTTGTTTGACGTTCACTGTGTGGGCGTGGTGGGCGGTTCGAACAAACTGTACCAGTGCAAGAACAAGTTCTCGGAATGTGAGGCATCTTGCTTGGAGGGAACGCGTTTTCCCTAGGTGAAGACGAGGCCGATCGCATTGCGAACGTGTTCTTGTGTATGTACCATTTGTTCATGCACAAGAACAAATCGCACCAATCGATGGTCATGCCGCCTCTCCGCCAACCAGTCGGGCGCGGCTGAGCGTGGGGCCGCTGCATGGCATTCGCGTCATCGACATGACGTCGGTGCTGATGGGTCCGTTCGCGTCTCAGGCCCTCGGCGACATGGGCGCGGACGTGGTGAAGATCGAGGCGCCTTCTGGCGACCTGGTGCGCCAGATCGGCCCGGCGCGCCACGAGGGCATGGGCCCGATCTTCCTCAACGCCAACCGCAACAAGCGCAGCGTGGTGCTGGATCTCAAGCGGGCAGAAGGCCTCGCCGTGCTGCGCCGCCTGCTCACCGAGGCTGACGTGCTGGTCTACAACGTGCGCCCTCAGGCAATGACGCGGCTGGGCCTGGGCTACGACGAAGTGGCTGCCGTCAACCCGCGCATCGTGTACGCGGGGCTGTTCGGGTTCGGACAGGACGGCCCTTACGCGGCCCGCCCGGCCTATGACGACTTGATCCAGGGCGCCACCACGCTGGCGTCGCTGATCGCCCGTGCCAGCGGTGGCATACCGCGCTACGTGCCAACCGCGATGGCGGATCGCATCGTCGGCGTGACGGCGGTCGGCGGCATCCTTGCGAGCCTGCTGGCGCGCGAGCGCACCGGCCGCGGCGACCGCATCGACATCCCCATGTTCGAGACCATGGCCGGCTTCGTGCTGGGCGACCATCTGGGCGGCCTGAGCTTCGAGCCACCGCTCGACGCGGGCGGCTACGCGCGCCAGCTGTCGCCGGAGCGGCGCCCCTACCGCACCAGCGACGGCTACATCTGCGCGATGGTCTACAACGACAAGCAGTGGGTGAACTTTCTGCGCGCCATCGGCCGCGAGCCGTTGATGCAGGAGGACGAGCGCTTCGCCACCTACGCCGCCCGCACGCAGCACGTCGACCACGTCTACGGCACGCTGGCGCAGATCTTCGAGCAACGCTCTACGGCCGAATGGATGCAGTTGCTGGAGATGGCCGATGTGCCCTTCATGCCGATGCACGACCTGCAAAGCATCCTGCACGACCCCCACCTCGAGGCGACGGAGTTCTTCACCACGGTGGAGCATCCGAGTGAGGGCCCGATCCGGGCCATGCGCATGCCGATGACGTGGACCCACAGCACGCCGGTGCCTGCGAGGCCGGCTCCCCGCCTCGGGGAGCACACGCGCGAGGTGCTGCAGCAAGCCGGCTGCAGCAACGACGAAATCGATTTGCTGTGTGCCACGGGCGTGGCGCACCAGGCCGCCTAAGCTGTGAGCACGGCTCCGCACCGGCGCCATCGAACAGGAGGAACCTCGTGAACCTCAGCGACGAAATCATCTACGAGGTGACGGACGATGGCATCGCCACCGTCGTCATCGACCGGCCGCAGCAGCGCAACGCCATCAACCGCGGCGTGATCGACGGCCTGCGCGAGGCTTGGCGGCTCATCGAGACCGACGACGCCGTGCGCGTCGCCATCCTCACCGGCAGCGGCGACAAGGCCTTTTGCGCGGGCATGGACCTCAAGGAGGCGGCTGCCACAGGGTTGCGTGTGCCGCCGCGCGACATGCTGCCGGTGCTGGGTGACACCGAGCATGTGAGCAAGCCCGTGATCGCCGCCGTCAACGGCCTTGCGTACGCTGGCGGCTGGCTCTTCGCGCAGATGTGCGACCTCTGCATCGCCGCCGACCACGCCGTGTTCGCCATCACCGAGGCCAAGGTGGGTCGCGGCATGCCGTGGGCGGCACCGCTGGTGCGCATGCTGCCGCAGCGCATGGTGATGGAGCTGCTGCTGACTGGCCAGCCGATGACCGCGCAGCGCGCTCATCAGCTGGGCTACGTGAACGACGTAGTTCCGCTGGCGCGCTTGCGCGAGCGCGCGCTGGAGATGGCTCGCACCATTGCTGCCAATGCGCCGCTGACGGTGAAGGCCGCGCGCGAGTTGGTCTACCTGTCCGGCGAAATGGGCCGCTCGGCCGGGCTGCGCGCGGCGCAGCACCTGTTCGAGAGCGTCTACCTCAGCGAAGACGCGCAGGAAGGCCCGCGTGCATTCGCCGAGAAGCGACCGCCGCATTGGCGCGGTCGCTGATCAACTTCTCTCACCGCCTCATGAGCTTCGACCCCACACCCGAACAGCAGGCCATCTGCGAGGCCGTCAAAGACCTGTGCTCGCGCTTCCCTGAGTCTTACTGGCGCGAGCGCGACACCGACGGCGTGTTCCCGCACGACTTCTACAACGCGATGGGTGAGGCCGGCTGGCTCGGCTTGGCGATTCCCGAAGCCTATGGCGGCTCGGGCCTCGGCGTGCAAGAGGCGGCGCTGATGTTGAAGACCGTGGCCGAGTCCGGCGCCTGCCTGAGCGGCTGCTCCAGCATCCACATCAACATCTTCGGCCTGATGCCGGTGGCGGTGTTTGGCAACGAAGAACAGAAGCGCCGCATGCTGCCGCCCATGGCCAAGGGCCAGGTGAAGGCCTGCTTCGGCGTGACCGAGCCCGATGCGGGCCTGAACACCACCCGGCTGAAGACGCGTGCCGTGCGCCAGGGCGACCGTTATGTGGTGCACGGACAGAAGGTGTGGATCTCCACCGCGCAGGTGGCCGACAAGATCATGCTGCTGGCCCGCACCACCGCAGTCGAAGACCTGCCGCCGGGCAAGCACTCCGAAGGGCTCTCGCTGTTCTACACCGACCTCGATCGCAGCAAGATCGACGTGCGCCTCATCGACAAGATGGGCCGCAAGTGCGTGGACTCCAACGAGCTGTTCATCGACGGGTTGGAGATCCCGCTCGAAGACCGCATCGGTGAGGAGGGCAGGGGCTTCAAGTACATCCTGCATGGCATGAACCCCGAGCGCATCTTGCTGGCCGCCGAAGCGGTGGGCGTGGGCCGCATCGCGCTGCAGAAGGCGGCGGCCTATGCCCGCGAGCGGGTGGTGTTCGATCGCCCCATCGGACAAAACCAATCCATCCAGCACCCGCTGGCCGAGAACTGGATCGAGCTCGAAGCGGCGCAGCTGCTGACCATGAAAGCGGCCTGGCTGTACGACAACGGCCGCGAGTGCGGAGCAGAGGCCAATGCCGCCAAGTTCTTCAGCGCCGAGGCGGGCTTTCGCGCCTGCGAGCGCGCCGTGCTCACGCATGGTGGCATGGGTTATTCCAAGGAATTTCACGTCGAACGCTACTTGCGCGAGATCATGATTCCGCGCATCGCACCGGTCAGCCGCGAGCTGATCTTGAGCCACATCGCAGAGCGCGTGCTCGGGCTGCCCAAGTCGTATTGAAGCCAGCGGCGGGGCGCCTTCTGCCGTGCCGATGAACAGGAGACAAACATGACCGTTCAGACAAGCCCGCACCCGCATCGCCGCCCCGAACAACGGGCTTGGCTGAAGAGCCTGATCGTGGTGTCGTCCCTGGCCCTTGCAGCCGGCGTGGCGCAGGCACAAACCTGGCCTGCCAAGCCGGTGCGCATCATCGTGCCGGCGGCACCCGGCGGCAGTGCCGACCCGCTGGCCCGCCTCGTGTCCGAAGAGCTCGGCCGAACCTTCAACCAGACCTTTCTGGTGGAGAACCGGCCCGGCGCCAACGGCAACGTGGGTGCCGTGGCGGCCGTCAAATCGCCGCCCGACGGCTACACCCTGATGCTGGGCTGGGCCGGCACGCTGGTGTCGGCCGTCACGCTGTACCACGCCAAGCCTTACCACCCGCAGAAGGACCTCGATCCGCTGGTGCTGATCGGTTCGCTCCCCAACGTGATCGTCGTACAGCCCAGCCTGCCTGTGTCGACGCTCAAGGAACTGACGGCCTATGCCAAGACACGCCCGGGGCAGCTGAACTTCGGCTCCACCGGCAGTGGCAGCTCGTACCACCTGTCCGGTGAGCTGTACAAGAAAACGGTGGGCGTGTTCATGGTGCACGTGCCGTATGCGTCTCCCGGCGCGGTGTTCAACGACCTGCTTGGCGACCGCCTGCAGCTTGCCTTCCCCGGTGTTGCCGCTGCCGCGCCCTTCGTGAAGGAAGGGCGCCTGCGCGCCTTGGCGCTGATGGCCGACAAGCGATCGGACGTGCTGCCCGAGGTGCCGACCACCAAAGAGCTGGGCCTGCCCACGCTGGTGTCCGAAACGTGGTTCGGGCTGGTTGCACCCAAAGGCACGCCGGCCGACATCGCGGCGAAAGTGAACCAGGCCATCAACACGGCGCTGAACACGCCGGCCTTCCGCGACCGCCTGGTGGCCATGGGCTACACGCCGCTCGGCGGTACCCCGGAGCGCTTTGCTGCGCTGCTCGACGAAGACATCAAGAAGTGGGCCGAGGTCGTCAAATTCTCCGGCGCGACGATCGACTGATCGGTGCGATGAACGTCCTCACTTTGCTGGACCGGGCGGCACAAGCGAATGCGACACGCCCAGCGCTGTTGAGTGGCACCAAGGTGCTGCATGACTACGCGGGGCTGCTGCGGGTGGTGCGGCAGCGCGGCCAGTGGCTGCTGAGCCTGGGGTTGCAAGCCGGCGACCGCGTCGTGCTGTGCATGGCGAACCGGCCCGAGTATCTGGAGCTGTTGTACGCAACGCTCTGGGCCGGGCTCACGGTGGTACCGGTCAACACCAAGCTGCATGCCCGCGAGGTTGAGTTCATCGTGCGGCACTGTGCGGCCAAGCTGCTGGTGTCGGACCACCTGGCGGAGCTCAGCCTAACTGGCGAGACGCGGGGCGTCGACGTCGATAGCCTCCCCGACCCGCAGGGCTTCAGCGAGCTGACGCTGCAGAACCGCGAAGACGATGACATCGCTTGGCTGTTCTACACCAGCGGCACGACCGGCCGGCCCAAGGGCGCCATGCTCACGCACGCCAACCTGCGCGCGATGACGCTCAGCTACCGCAGCGATGTCGAGACCGTGGAGCCCGACGATGCCTACGTCTACGCCGCGCCCATTTCGCACGGCGCCGGCCTCTACACCTTCGCCTACACGGCCACGGCCGCGCGGCACGTGATTCCCTGCTCCGGCGGCTTCGACGCGACCGAGGTGCTCGACCTCGCTGCGAAGCTGGACAAGCTGTGCATGTTTGCCGCGCCCACCATGGTCAACCGCCTCGTCGACGAAGCTGCGCACTGCGGCGCGGCCACCGGCGGCATCAAGTCCATCGTTTATGGCGGCGGCCCCATGTACGTGGCCGACATCGCGCGAGCCCTGAAGCTCATGGGCCCGCGCTTCGCGCAGATCTACGGTCAGGGCGAAACGCCGATGACCATCACCTGCATGACCCGCGAAGAAGTGGCTGCGGCGGGGCGCGATGGCGACGAGCGCCGGCTGGCATCGGTGGGCCGCAGCCACTCGGTGGTGGAGGTGAGGGTGGTGGATGCTGACGGACAAGCCTGCGCGGCTGAGGTGCCCGGTGAAGTCATCGTCCGCGGCCCCACCGTGATGAAAGGATACTGGGGCGATGAAGCTGCCACCGCATCGGCGCTGCGCCAGAACTGGCTCTACACCGGCGACATCGGATCGTTCGATGCGCAGGGCTTCCTGACGCTGCGCGACCGCTCCAAGGACGTGATCATCAGTGGCGGCTCCAACATCTATCCGAGAGAGGTCGAAGAAGTGCTGCTCGAGCACCCCGGCATCGCAGAGGCCTCGGTCATCGGCGCGCCCGACCCCGAGTGGGGCGAGAAGGTCGTCGCCTTTGTGGTGGTCAGCGGCGACGGGGCCAGCGACGCGCAGCTCGACGAGTTGTGCTTGTCACGCGTGGCGCGCTTCAAGCGCCCGAAAGAATACGTGCGTCTCGACGGCTTGCCGAAGAATCACAACGGCAAGATTCTCAAGACCCGCTTGCGCGAGCTCTACGCACAGCAGAGCGGCGCCGCAGGTTGATGCCCGATCAGCGGATGGCGCTGAAAGTTGGCCCGTCCATCGATGGCGGCTGTGCGGCGCCCAGCCCGCGGCGCAGGCGCTGAAATTCCGGTGACTCACGCAATGCGGCGCGGCCGGCTTCCTTGAGTTGGCTGACCTGCGCTGGCGTGACGGTGAAGGCTGTGGGCACCTGCAGCACGGCTTGGCGCAAGTTGCTGTCGGGCACGTCGCGCAGGCTCACGCTGACGACGTAGAACTCCGCGTCGGCCGCGAACGGGCTGTCCGGTGAGCCACGCTGTTGCGCGATCTCGCGGCTCCAGCGGCGGGCGTCGTCGTTCAGCAGGGCCAGCGTTTCCTGGGTGGCGCGTGCGCCGGCACCGAACAACAGGGAGTCCATCACCTGGCTGGTGCTCGGCACGTGGTCGGCTTTGTCGATGCGTTCGGAGGTGTCGCGCTCCGAGTTGACCGCCACCAGGATGATCTTGCGCACAGACCCCGGCGCCACGCCCCGGAAGCTTTCCTTGATGGAGCCGCCCGCCATCGAGCGGTCGAGCAGGGCGCGCACACCCAGGTTGTCACTGAGCCCGCCATCGACCAGGTGCAGGTAAGGCCGCTCCTTCGCGTCTTGGTAGCTCTTGGCACTGTCTTGCAGCATGCGGACGCGGTAGTTGCCGTCGTTCTGGCTGTCAGACGCCTGCGCAGACTGCAGCGGGCAGTCGCCGGCATAGTTGCGCAGCGTCATCGGGCTCAACAACACCGGCACCGACGACGAGGCCGCTACGGCGAAGGACAGCGGCACGCTGGCCAGGTCCGAGCAGATCAGCGCGAACTGCTCCGCCGTGAACTGGAACGGCGCGCCGCTCGTGAGGTCGGTGGCCGTCACCAGCAGGCGAGGGCCGCGAGGGCGCGCCTGCAGGGCGCCGAAAGTGCGGCCGCGGTAGAGCCCGTCGAGCCGCTCGGCCAGAACGTTGCTGCGGCCGAACCATGACGACGTCATGTCGTACAGCTTGTCGGGCGACAGCGCCCGACCGATGAGGCCTGACTGGAAGTTGATCAGCAGAAAGTCGGGCTCGAAGCGAGTCAAGGTCTCTTCGCCGAACGCTGCGTAGTAGGCCGCCAGCACACTGCCGCCGGAGACGCCGCTGACCAGGCCGACTTCATTCAGCAAGGTGGTCTGCCGCCCCTCCCATTCGAAGTGGGTCTCCTTGAGCTCCTGCAGCACGCCCAGCCCGAACGCGGCAGCCCGGGCGCCGCCGCCGGACAGCGTGATGGCCGCGACGATCGACGGCGCGGTGGTGTTGCGATCGACCTGAGTGGTCGCACTCATCATGGGCGGCGCGTCAGCACGAGCCGGCAGGTTTTGCCAAGGGCGCACCGTCGAGCAGCCGCCCATCAGCAAGGCGGCCAGCAGTGCGGCCAGGTGTCGAGAGTTCATGTCGGTGAAGCCAGCGGTGGGCGGCCTTCAAGAGGGCAGTTCGTGGCAGAGGCGCCAAGCCGGTTTTGTCTAAACAAAACCGTACATAACCGTTCATTATCGATGCATGCCGGTGCCTGTCAAGCCATGTTCAGAGCCGATGAGAAGCCCGCCTTTGGGTTGCGGCTCCGATGAATTTCGAGGCGACGGCACTTCACTGAACGCCTGACCCAGCATCCGTCTGGCCAGGCGCTGTGAGCCGGCAACGGCCCCGTTTGCAGCCTCATGCACCCAGCGGCGCAACGTGCGCTCTCGCACAGACCAGGCAACGCAAGAAGGCTACGTTCAGGCCGTTGCGGTTCGAGGCGCCAGCGCGAGGACGTGATCACCCGAGCTGGCAGGTACACATTGATCAGAAGCCGAGTCGAACCCAGGTCGACGCTCAAGATCCTTTAGCGACAGACCCCATGAACCAGCCATCGATCGATCTGATCGCATCCTTTCTTTCGGACCACACCCGACCGGGTGCCAGTTCCAGTCAGATCGCCGGGTCGGTCGCTGCAGCGTGCAGAGGAATTGAGGCCGCCCTGGCTCCGGTGATCGGGCGGCGCGGCGTGGCGGCGCTGCTCGGCCGCAGTCTCTATCTCACGGCGAGAAAGCACAGATGGATCGAGGGCATGACCGAAGGCAATCAATCGGACATCGATATCGAAGGCTTTGAATCATCGATCGCACGCCAGACCAGCGCAGATGCCGCCGCCGGTGGCCAGCTCTTCCTGAGCACTTTCAACAACTTGCTGATGAGTTTGATCGGCCCTCCGCTCAGCAGGCGATTTCTTCGCCCGGTGTGGACAAGCTCTCTGAGCGGGACGACCCCGCAGGACCCCACGCCATGACCACACAAGTCACCATCCATCGATTGCCCACCGGCGTACCGGGTCTGGACGACATCCTCGGCGGTGGATTGCCTGAGTTCTCCTTCAATCTGATTGCAGGCCAGCCGGGCTGCGGCAAGACCACGCTGGCGCACCAGCTGATGTTCGCGATGGCGACGCCCGAGCGGCCGGCGATCTATTTCACGGTGTTGGGCGAGCCGCCGCTGAAGATGCTGCGCTACCAGCAGCAGTTCGATTTCTTCGACAGCGAGGCGATCGATTCGTCCGTCCGGTTCGTCAACCTGTCCGACGATGCCGTCGCAGGCGACCTGGAGCGCTTGCTGAAGCGCATGGGCGACGAGGTGATGCAGCACAGCCCGGCATTTGTCTTCGTGGATTCTTTCCGATCCATCGTTCGAGGGAGTGAGGCACAGGTCGGTGCCCAGGGCGACCTGCAGCAGTTTCTGCAGCAGCTGGCCATGCTGATGACGAGCTGGCAGGCCACCACGTTCCTCATCGGCCAATACGCCTGCGAGACCGACGCCAATCCGGTGTTCACCGTGGCGGATGGCCTGATCTGGCTGCACCAAAGCGTTGAGCGCAACTCGATGGTTCGCAAGGTGGAGGTCATGAAGATGCGTGGCCAACCCTCGCTGCCAGGGCTTCACACTTTTCGCATTGCCTCGGCCGGGGTTTCGGTGTTCCCGCCTGCCAGCGTGGCCGTTGCGACCAAGGCCGACGCGGCACTGGCGGCACTCGCCCCGCGGCTGCCGATGGGCGTGCCGGGCCTGGACGACATGCTGGGGGGCGGCTTGCCACGCGGCTATTCGCTCCTCGTCGCCGGGCCGTCCGGGTCGGGAAAGAGCATCCTGGCAGCCGCCTTTCTGTCGGAAGGCGTGCGCAACGGCGAGCACGGCGTGATCGCCGCGTTCGAGCAGAACCCCCATCGCTCGCGCAACCGGGTGGTCGCCGACCTCATCACGGCAGGGCACGTAGGCCTGGTCGAGAACCGCGCGGCCGATCTGTCGATCGACGAAATCGTGTTCATGCTGTTGCGCGAGATCCAGCGCCTGGGCGCCAGGCGGGTGGTGATCGATTCGCTGTCGGGCTTCGAGCTTGCATTGGCGCCGACCTTCCGCGAAGACTTTCGCGAATCGTTGTCGAACATGGTCACCGCGCTGGCGAGCACAGGCGTCACGGTGTTGATGACCTCGGAACTCGAAGACCGCTACACCGACCTGCGTTTCAGCCCGTACGGCACCGCCTTCATGACGGACGCGATCATCGTGCAGCGCTACATCGAGGTCGAGAGCCGCCTGCTGCGCGTGATGGCGGTCGTCAAGGTGCGGGCCAGCGCGCATTCGGATCAGTTGCGCGAGTTCAGCATCGACGCCGATGGCATCCACATCGGGACGATGCTCTCCGGGCAAGAAGGCCTGCTGGGAGGCCAGCCGATGAAAAAACGATCCCCGGACCCTGATTCGGCACGATCGGCATGAACGAATTCCCGGCCCGGCAAGAGCCTGCGGTAGAGAAGGCGGTTCGCGAACTGGCGGAACTGCACGGCCAGGCGGACGAGGCGAGGGCGTTGTTGCTCCGCCTGCGGCAGGAGCTGGCCGAGGCGGAGCACTGTCTGGCCACCAATCAGGCGGCTCAGTTGCTGGAGACCAATGAGCAGCTGGTGCTCTCGACGTTGCGCGCCCAGGCTGACGCCGTGACCACCGTTCTGGCGCTGGAAGAAGTGTCGCAGTCAGCAGAAGCTCAGGCCGAGACCGAGTTGCGCGCCCGGGAGGCGATGGCGAGGCTGAACTCCAGCCTGGAAGACCGCGTCAGCGCACGCACCCGTGAGCTTGAATACGCTCGCGACGAAGCGCTGGCCGGTGTGTGCGCCAAGGAGCAGTTCCTCTCGAACATGAGCCATGAGATTCGAACGCCCATGAACGGCATGCTCGGTGCGCTGGAACTGGTGTCGCAGACCGACCTGACGCCTCGGCAGGCCGAGTTCATTCGCGTGGCCACAGCGTCGGGTGAGGCGCTGCTCGGCGTTCTCAACGAAGTGCTCGACTTTGCAAAGATCGGTGCCAGCCGGGTTCAACTGGCCGCGGACCCGATCGACGTCAATGCCATTGCCCGGTCCGTCACGACCATGTTTTCCGCCTCGGCGCAGCGCAAGTCGATTGGCTTGCACCTCGCAGCAGACCCGGCGCTTTCTGGCCTGCGCCTCGGCGATGCGCTGCGTCTTCGCCAGGTGCTGACGAACCTCGTGGGCAACGCGATGAAGTTCACGCAGCAAGGGCAGGTGGTCGTGAAGACGCAGCGCATGGGCGGTGACGAGAACAACCGGGTCGCGTTCGAAGTGGCGGACACGGGTGTGGGCATCGAGGCGTCGCAGCACGAACGAATCTTCGAGGCCTTTGTGCAGGCGGACGATCCCTTGCACCAGCGCGGAGGAGGCACCGGTCTGGGTCTCGCGATCAGCCGTCAACTGGTGCGGGTGATGGGTGGTGAGTTGAGCGTGGCGAGTGTGCTCGGTCATGGCGCGACCTTCCGCTTCGAACTGAATCTCGAGAAAGCGCCCGACCAGCCGTCAGCGCTTGCCGCCGAACCGCCGGCTGTCGTGCGGCGCGAGCCCTTGAACGGCCGCGTGCTGCTGGTCGAAGACAACAGCGTCAACCGGCTGGTCGGGTCCGCCATGCTGCAATCGTTGGGGCTCGAGGTCTTGCTGGCCGAGCACGGGGAGGAAGCATTGGGAACGCTTGCCGATGCGGCAGTGCAGGCGGTGTTGATGGACTGCCAGATGCCGGTGATGGACGGCTACGAGGCGACCCGTCGCATTCGCGAATCTGAACGCCGCAGCAGCCGGCCGCGTACGCCGGTGATTGCGCTGACAGCCAATGCATTCAGCGGCGACGTGGAGCGTTGCCTCGCAGCGGGGATGGATGCCCACCTCGCGAAGCCGTACACGATCGAGCAACTGCGCGCGGTCATCGTGCCGTGGCTGCCGAGCGGCATGGCGTCGGCATAAGCGGCGCAGCGGCCCGACCGGCACCTTCAAACCCACTCACCGCTGTGTGCGCCGGCGCACAGTCAGCTGGCGTCAACGAGAGGACGATCGCACCTGTAAGGGGCAGGCATCGGCTCGCTCCTGTGTTGTTGCACGTTACCCGAGGGGAGATCTCCCATGTCGACGACCGGCAAACTGTGGTTGGGCCTGTGCACCTTGCTCGTCGTTGGCTTCGGCGTGCTGCTCTGGATGGGCAGCGAGATCCATCGACAGGCGCCCCCGATGCCGCAAGCCGTCGTTACCGAGCGCGGCGACATGGTGTACACGCGCGCCGACATCGAACTCGGCCGCCAGGTGTGGCAAAGCATCGGCGGGCAGCAGCTCGGCTCGATCTGGGGGCACGGTGCGCTGGTGGCGCCGGATTGGTCGGCAGATTGGCTGCACCGCGAAACCATGGCGTGGTTCGATCTGCGCGCGCGGGCGAAAGACGGCGTGGCCTACGCCGACCTCGGCCCCGGCGAGCAGGCGCGTGTGCAGGCCGAGTTGCGCCCGCTCATTCGACGCAATACGTTTGACGATGCCAGCGGGCGCATCGTCGTTCCTGCCGAGCGCGCGCAGGCGATCGCGCAGGTCGCAGCGCACTATGCGAGCCTGTTCTCCAACGACCCGGCCACCCATGCGCTGCGCGAAGGCTATGCGATGCGCGAGGACACCGTGCCCGATGCGCAGCACCGCCGCGCGCTGGGCGCGTTCTTCTTCTGGACGAGCTGGGCGGCTGTTACCGAACGGCCCGGCGAGGCGATGAGCTACACGCAGAACTGGCCTTACGAGCCGCTGGTCGGCAACACGCCGACCGCGGCGACCTTCATCTGGACCGTGTTCAGCGTGCTGTTCATGATCGCCGGCATCGCCCTGCTGGCTTGGCACAACGCGGTCTGGCACCACAAGGACAAGGCCGAGGCGCTCGCCCCGCCGAAGCAAGACCCGCTGCGCGGCATGGTGCCGACGCCTTCGATGAAGGCCACGGCCAAATATTTCTGGCTCATGGTCGCGATGTTCCTGCTGCAGATACTGCTGGGCGCCACCACGGCGCACTACCAGGTCGAAGGCCAGAACGCCTATGGTGTTGCGCTGTCCGAGGTGCTGCCTTACGCGTTGACGCGCAGCTGGCACACGCAGCTGGCGGTGCTGTGGATCGCCGTCGCATGGCTCGCGACGGGCCTGTACATCGGGCCCGCGATATCAGGGCACGAACCGAAGTACCAGCGCCTGGGCGTCAACCTGCTGTTCACCTGCCTGGTCGTCATCGTCGTCGGCGCGTTCACCGGGCAGTGGTTCGCGGTGATGCAAAAGCTCGGCCTGGCCAACAACTTCTGGTTCGGCCACCAGGGCTGGGAATACGTCGACATCGGCCGCTTCTGGCAGTGGTTCCTGTTCATCGGCCTGCTGCTGTGGCTGGGGCTCGTCGGGCGTGCGCTCTGGCCGGCACTCACGCGCAAGGACGAAATGTCGTCGATCGTCGGCTTGCTGTTCTTGTCCACCATCGCCATCGGGCTGCTGTTCGGTGCCGGGCTGATGTGGGGCGAGCACACCCACCTGTCGATGGTGGAGTACTGGCGCTGGTGGGTCGTGCACCTCTGGGTCGAAGGCTTCTTCGAGGTCTTCGCGATCGCCGTCATCAGCTTCCTGTTCGTCAAGCTCGGGCTGGTGCGCGGCAAGACGGCAACGGTCAACGTGCTGTTCGCGACCATCGTGTTCATGTCGGGCGGCATTCTGGGCACCTTCCATCACCTGTACTTTGCCGGCACCACCACCGCGGTGGTGGCGCTAGGCGCCAGCATCTCGGCGCTGGAAGTGGTGCCGCTGGCGCTGATTGGCCTGGAGGCCTACGAAACCTGGCGCCATGGCCAGGCCACGCCGTGGATGCAGCGCTACCGCTGGCCGATCCTGTTCTTCCTGGCAGTCAGTTTCTGGAACCTGGTCGGTGCCGGCCTGTTCGGCTTTCTCATCAACACGCCGCTGGCGCTGTACTACATGCAGGGGCTGAATCTCACGGCACTGCACGGCCACACCGCGCTGTTCGGCGTCTACGGCATGCTCGGCATCGGGCTGATGCTGTTCTGCCTGCGCGGGCTCAAGCCCGAGGTGCGGTGGAACAACAGCACGCTGGGCGGTGCCTTCTGGTGCTTGAGCATCGGCCTGGCGCTAATGGCGCTGCTCACCTTGCTGCCGCTGGGCGTGCTGCAGTTGCAGGCTGCGCTCGAAAACGGCTACTGGTATGCGCGCTCGGCTGAATTCATGGGCAAGCCCATCATCCATTTGCTGGTGTGGATGCGCGTACCCGGTGACACGGTGTTCAGCATCGGCGCCTTGCTGATCGCGTGGTTCGTGTTCCGCCTGTGGGTGGCCCCGCGGCGCGAGGTGGTCCCGCTGCTGGGCGACGTGGCCGCTGCGCAGGCTTGAGCCGGTGATCGAGTTCTACCCGCAGGTCCGTGCCGTGCACATCGGCGCGGTGTGCCCTGTTTGCACTGCGCGGCGCCGGCGTGCTCGGCGGCATGCGCTGGCCGCTGGCGGCGCCGCTGCGCTACCTCAGCTACTCGATCGACACGGTGTTGCTCACAGCGGCGCTGATGCTGGTGTCCATGCTCCCAGCCGCGGTGTTCGCCAACCATTGGCTGACGGCCAAGCTCGCACTGCTCGTGATCTACGTGGTGCTCGGCAGCTTCGCGCTGAAGCGCGGCCGCAGCGCCCGTGTGCGTGCCATCTGCTTCGGCTGCGCCATCGCGGTGTATGCGTTCATGCTGGGCATCGCACGCACGCACCAACCGCTGGGGTGGCTGGCGAGTTGAGTCGGCCGTACACCGTCTCTGAGTGACAGGTGAGTTCCTCATGCTGCGTAAAGGACAATTCGGGTGTCTACTGCCCGTCAGCCACTCATCTCGCTCCTATCGCACATGCTCCACATCCGCAAATTCGAAGAGTCCGATTCGATCGTTGAACTCACCTCGTTGCTCCACCGCGCGTACGCACGTCTTGGCGCCATGGGGTTGAACTACACCGCAGTCGATCAAACGCCAGAAGTCACTGCCAAGCGCATTCGTGGCGGTAACTGCTTTGTGGTCGAAGCCCAGTCCAAGTTGGTCGGGACCATCGTGGCCCAGCCCACCTACGCCGAGAACGTTTGCGAGTATTTCACTCGGCCAGGTGTTGCAGCGGTTCATCAGTTCGCCGTCGATCCTGCGCATCAGGGTGCAGGGATCGGCCGCATGCTTCTGCAACGCGCCGAGCAATGGGCCAAGGAATCCGGCTTTACCGAACTCGCCATGGACACTGCCGAACAGGCCACTCATCTCATTGAGCTCTACACGCGTCTCGGCTACCACCATGCAGGCTGGGTTCAATGGCCTGGCAAGGTGTACCGCAGCGTGGTGCTGGCCAAGCGGCTGGCCGCCAGCGAATAGTCAATGGTTGCCGAGAGAATGTGCTGCCGCATTTGATTCGCGGTGTATCTGGGGACAGATTCCCGTCAAGACCCGTCTGGGTGTCGATTTGCAGCGGAACACCCGGCGCCTTGTGCTCATACCTGTGAGGCTTGACAGGTTGTAATGGCGATGCACTGCTTGTAACCTCCAGCGAAGCAGATGGGTTCGGCGGCGAGTTGCCTTGGGGCAAGCTTGCCACCTGCGGTCATCTCCAGAACGCATGTGATTTGCGTGTGACGGTGGGTCAAGCGTGAATCTGCCGAGGACGCTCGACTCAGTTGCCACACGCGCAGGAGGAGCAAAGCAATGGCCAGCGAGACCCACACCCGCCGGGTTCGGGCGGTAGCTGTTGCGGCCGCAATGGCGCTCGTGGTGGCGCTCGCGCTGGGTTTCGCGGGCAGGCTGTGGCCCCTGGGGAAACCCGCAGAGCCTGTGGAGAAACTGCGCATTGCGCTGCCGGCATTGCCGCATGCCGCTCTGCTGCACATCGCCGCGGCGAAAGGATATTTCGCCGAAGAAGGCCTCGATGTCAGCATCACGGTCACGACCCATGGCAAGACCGCTTTGGACCTGATGGCTCAAGGCAAGGTGGAGCTGGTCGCGGCGGCGGAGGTGCCCTTTGTCATCTCGGTCATCAAGGGCGAGCCTCTGGCCATCGTCGCGACCTTGGTCAGCGTGGCGAATGCCACCGAAATCGTCGCGCGGCGCGATCATGCGATCGCGTCGCCGAGCGACCTCCGGGGCAAGAAGATCGGCGTCACCTTCGGCACCGGTGGGGACTATTCCACCTGGGCCTTTCTCATCCGGCACAGGCTCGCGCCCGACTCGATCACGCTGGTGGATGTGGCGCCCGGCAAGATGGTGAGTGAGCTGCTCGGCGGGAGGGTCGATGCGGTATCCACGTGGGAGCCGATCAAGTCCGAAGTTCAGGCTGCTCTGGCCGGCAACGCACTGTCTTTCGCCGAACCCGATGTGTACACCGGCATTTTTGCGCTCATCGGGCGCATCGAGACATTGAAGGCCCGTGCCAGCGCGACCGAAAAGCTGGTGCGTGCACTGCTGAAGGCCGAAGCGTTCAACCGCGCCGAGCCCCAACAGGCGCTGAAGCTGCTTGCCGGTCGGTTGAAGCTCGACATCAAGGCGCTGGAGCCGGGCTGGAGCGACTTCACGTTCGGGGTGGACTTGAATCAATCGCTGCTCATCACGCTGGAAGACGAAGCGCGCTGGGCAATGGCACGCGGATACGTCGACAAGGGCCCGACGCCGAATTTCCTCGCGCACCTGTATCTGGACGCACTGCTGGCCGCGCAGCCCGAGCGTGTGACGGTGGTTCGCTAGGCCCTAGACCATGAAGATCAGCACCAAGGCACGACTCGCGACGGGCACAGGACTCACGTCGATCGCGTCGATCGCGTTGATCGCGTTGATCGCCGGCATGATCTGGTGGGCCAACTGTCGCGGACAACGGCGTGGGCTTCGACACGGCGCATGCGGATCGGCTGTTCGGTGCCTTCCAGCGCCTGCACCACGAGAGCGAGTTTTCAGGCACCGGCATCGGCTTGGCGATCGTGCAGCGCATCATCCGCCGACACGGAGGGGCGATCCGCGCGGAGGCGAAGCGGGGCCAAGGGGCGGCATTTTTCTTTCATCTGAAGGAGCAAGCGCGTGACTGATGCGAACAAGACCATCCTGCTGGTCGAAGACAACTCCGACGACGTCGTGCTGACGCTGCGCGCGTTCAAGCGGAGCCACCTCATGAACCCGATCGCCGTGGCCCGCGACGGGGTCGAGGCCCTGGACTTCCTGTTTGCACGCGGCGCCTACGCCGAGCGTGCGAACTCGCACTTGCCCACGCTCGTCATCCTCGATCTGAAGTTGCCAAAACTCGATGGACTGAGTGTGCTCAAGGCCATTCGCGCCGATGAGCGGACGAAGCTCCTGCCCGTGGTGATCCTGACCTCATCCAAAGAGGAACGGGATCTGATTTCCGGCTACTCGCTGGGGGCCAACAGCTACGTTCGCAAGCCTGTGGACTTCGCCGAGTTCGTCGAGGCGGTGAAGGTGCTGGGCATCTACTGGCTGATGATGAACCAAGGCCCCCCGGAAAGAGCGACGCCGTGAGAAAAGCGATTAAGGTTCTGGTCATCGAGGACTCGGAAGACGATGCCAAGCTGGCGATGCGCATGCTGCGGCAAGGTGGCTTCATTCCGAGCTATCGGCGGGTCGAGAATGTCGGCGCGCTGAAAGCCGCATTCGAGGAGGAGCGCTGGGACGCCGTGCTCTCGGACTTCCGGCTGCCGGGCTTCACCGGTGTCGAAGCGCTCCAAGTCTTTCGGTCTACCGAACTCGACATCCCGTTCATCTTCTTCTCCGGCACCATCGGCGAAGAGATCGCGGTCGCCGCGATGAAGGCCGGCGCCAGCGACTACGTGATGAAGCAGAACATGGCGCGTCTCGCACCGGTGATGGAGCGTGAGCTCGACCAGGCCTTGATTCGCGCAGAGCACCGCAAGGGCCAGATCGAGCTGAAGGCGTCTCGCGACCGCTATGTCGATCTCTACGATTCGGCCCCGGTCGGGTACCTGACGCTGTCGGGTGAAGGATTCATTGAGCAGGTCAACCTGACCGGTGCCGACATGCTAGGGCTGCAACGCGACGCGTTGCTGCGCACTCGTTTCGTGGACTTCGTGCATGCGGCAGACGCCGAGCGCTGGCAGGCGACCTTCCGGCAGGCACTGCGGCAGGGCGACAAGCAAAGATTCGAGCTGGCCCTTCGCTGCGCCATGGGCGGCCGATTGGATGTGCAGCTCGACTGCATGCGCGTGACGGACGAGGCCGCGCCTACCATGGTGCGCGTCGCAATCACCGACATCAGCGGCCGCAAGGAAGCCGAAGTCGACCTTCGCAAGTCCGAGGCGCAGCTGCGTGAGGTGCAGAAGATGGAGTCGATCGGCACGCTGGCCGGAGGCATCGCGCACGACTTCAACAACATCCTGGGCGCGATCCTCGGCAACATCGCGCTGGCATGCGAGGACGTGGGCTCGAACCACCCGGCGATGGGCAGCCTCGAGGAGATCCGCAAGGCGAGCGTTCGGGCACGCAACCTGGTCCAGCAGATCCTGACCTTCAGCCGCCGCGAGCCGCAGGAACTGGTGACGCAGGCCCTGCAGCCGGTGATCGTGGAAACACACAAGCTGCTGCGCGCCACCTTGCCCGCCAGGGTGGAGCTCGAGATCCTGCTGGTCGAGCTACCGGTACGGGCACTGGTCGACGCAACACAGCTGCAGCAGGTGTTGATGAACCTGTGCACGAACGCCTGGCACGCCTTGGGAGAAGCCGCCGGGCGCGTCGTGGTCGGGCTGGACGCGGTCGTGCTCGATCGCGCCGCCACGCAGCGCCTGAGCGGTGTGCCCCCCGGCCCCTACGCGCATCTGTGGGTCAGCGACACCGGCATCGGCATGGACGCCGCCACGCGCGCGCGCATCTTCGAACCCTTCTTCACCACCAAACCGGTGGGCCATGGCACCGGCCTGGGCTTGTCGGTGGTGCACGGCATCGTCAGCTCGCACCATGGGGCGATCTCGGTCGACAGCGAGCCGGGCCGTGGAAGCACGTTTCATCTGTACCTGCCGCTCGTCGAATCCGAGGCGCCCGCCACGGCATCGGCCGAAACAGCGCCGCCCGCTCCGGCCACGGCGCCAGGCCGCGGCGCGCATGTGCTGTACATCGACGATGACGAAACCATGGTCGTCATGGTCGAGCGCATTCTTGAACGCGCAGGCTATCGGGTCCGCGGATTCCGCAACCCACAGCAAGCCATTGCGGCCGTGCGCGAGCACCCCGGCACGTTCGATCTCGTGGTGACCGACTTCAACATGCCAGAGTGCTCCGGCCTGGACGTTGCCCGCGAGCTGGCACGCATCGAACCGCAATTGCCGGTGCTGATCAGCTCCGGCTACATCACCGAAGAGCTGCGCGACGAAGCAAAGCTCGCCGGTGTCCGGGGCCTGCTCGAAAAGCAGAAAATCTTCGAAGACATCAGCGGCCTTCTCGGGCGCATCCTGTCTCAGGATGCAGGGGAGGAAGAGCCATGATGAGGCAGCCACACGGGTCAACCCATTCGAATTTGCGCAGCGGCTGTGCCCATGTCGCCGACGCTTGACACCGAACACCTCGCAACTCAGTTATCGCGATGAACGACCAGCAACCCAAAGTCCAAGGCTTGCGGCCAGACCGCGAAGTCATGACGCAGCAGCGTCTCCCTTATTTCATTGGCATCTCAGGTCAGACGGTGAATGCGTCTGGCTTGTCGATGCACCTGGTGGTCATTCCGCCAGGTGCTCGTGCCGAGCCGCACATTCACGTGGGGTACGAAACAGGAATCTATGTGCTGGAGGGAACCGTCTGTACTCGTTGGGGGCATGACCTCGAGAACGAGGTCGTCAGCCAGGCGGGTGATTTTCTTTTTGTGCCCCCCGGGGTTCCTCACGAGGCCATCAATCTCAGCCAAGTTGAAGCGGCGCGTGCTGTGGTTGCCAGAAATCATCCGGCCGAGCAGGACTTGGTAGAGCCGTACGTACCTGCGCGCAAAACAAGCACGCCCGCCTCGGCGCTGTAAGCAGCGCAATTCTTCAGCCCTCCGGCCTCGCTTCTTCACGATGTTGCGGCCGACAAGGCAGGCGCGGCATGGCCGGCCGCGGGCTCTTCGTTCCTCGGCCGACAGCCGCCACGCTGTCTTATCTGCGCATGTGTCTACGTCACCCAGATGTGACCGTTGCTCACGATTGCTTTCCTCTTGCGCATTTACAGGCGAATGGCTCCTGAGGTGTACTGCCACGCTGCTGGAGGGTGCGCGCCGCGCATGCAGATCAACAAGGACACCGAGATGAAACCGAGACACCCCGTGAACGCTAAATCGTTGACTCGATCGCCCGGCGCGGCGAGTGCGCTGATGCTCGGCCTGGCGTGCTCCAGTGCCGTTCTGCTGGCCGCCTGCGGCGGCAGCGACACCGCCACCGACACGGCTTCCGCCGACCTTGCCGATGCGCAGGGCCAGCGCACGATCGAGGCCGTGGCGGCAGCGGGTTCGAAGATCACGACCTCGGTCAGCACGCTGGTGGCCGACAAACTCGGAGCCTGCACGGAGGTGGTGTCGTCCAGCTGGGACATCCGATTGGCGGCCTGCAATGCGGGCACGGCGCAGAAGTTCCAGTTCATGCCGGTCTCATCCGACAGCGCGTCTGACCTGGTCCTGATCAAGAACCCGGCGTTCGGGCTGTGCGTGACCTCGCGCGGCAGCAAGTCGGGCGCGTTCGTGGACCTCGATGACTGCACCGGCCGCAAGGCGCAGCAGTTCCGCCTGATCTCGCTGGGCAACAGTCTCGCGCAGGTGGCCAGCTACGACGGCAAGCTGTGCCTGACCGCACCGTCGCGTCTCGCCGCAACCGAGTTCTCGCTGACAACATGCGACAAGGGCAAAGCGCAGCAGGCGTACCGATTGCCGCTGGACAGCACACCTGCACCTGCACCTGCACCTGCACCTGCACCTGCACCTGCACCCGCACCTGCACCCGCACCTGCACCCGCACCTGCACCCGCACCCGCACCCGCACCCGCACCCGCACCCGCACCCGGCACGTGGTGGAAGCCCACGGCCGCCACCACGTGGCAATGGCAGCTCACCGGCACGCTGAACACCTCGTACAACGCGACCGTCTACGACATCGACCTGTTCGATACCACCGCGGTGACGATCGCCCAGCTGAAGGCCGCGGGCCACAAGGTGGTCTGCTACTTCTCCGCCGGCAGCTCCGAAGACTGGCGCCCCGACTATGTGAAGTTCACCACTGCCGACAAGGGCAAGGCGCTCGACGGCTGGGCTGGCGAGAAATGGCTGGACATCCGCTCTGCCAATGTGCGAGCGGTGATGGCCGGTCGCCTCGATCTCGCACAGTCCAAGGGCTGTGATGGCGTCGAGCCCGACAACGTCGACGGCTACAGCAACTCAACCGGCCTGCCGCTGACCGCGCAGGACCAGCTCGACTACAACCGCTACCTGGCCACGATTGCGCATGCCCGCGGCCTGGCCGTCGCGCTCAAGAACGACGTCGACCAGCTCGCCGCGCTCGAGCCGTCGTTCGACTTCGCCGTCAACGAGCAGTGCAACGAGTACTCGGAATGCGGAGGCTATTCGGTCTTCACGTCGAAGAACAAGCCGGTCCTCAACGCCGAGTACAAGAGCAGCTACGCGAGCAACTCGAACGGCGCGCGCGACAAGCTGTGCGCCGCGTCGAAGGCGGCGGGCCTGCGCACGTTGGTGCTGCCGCTCGCGCTCGACGGGTCGTTCCGCTACAGCTGCGACTGACCCTGCGAATCTGCTCGAGGTTGGCAAGCCAGGCGCAGGGGAGGGCGCTGCGGCTCAGCCAAAGCTTCTTCACGTTCGCCGCGTGTCGATTCTGCCCAGGCTCGATCGTCGTACATTCAGAGGGCCGTCCTCTGCTTTGAACACTGATCATGCCTACCAACACTGTCCGACTTCACCGTGTCATCCGAGCCGCTCCTGACCGGATCTACCGTGCATTTCTCGATGCAGATGCCATGGCGAAATGGTTGCCGCCCTACGGCTTCACCTGCAAGGTTCATCACATGGATGCCAAAGTCGGGGGCACCTTCAAGATGTCCTTCACGAACTTCTCGACGGGCAACGGCCACTCCTTCGGCGGAGAGTACCGGGAGTTGGTGCCTCACGAGCGCATTCGCTACTCCGACAAGTTTGACGACCCGAATCTGCCCGGCGAGATGGAGACGACCGTGTCCTTGCGGCAGGTTGCGTGCGGCACCGAAGTGAACATCGTGCAAGATGGAATTCCGGCAGTCATTCCCGTCGAGATGTGCTATCTCGGATGGCAAGAGTCGCTCGAGCAACTGGTGAAGTTGGTCGAGCCCGTGATCCCGGAGTAACCATCCCCCGGCTTTGCCGGGGATGGTTACTCTCAGTGCTCCAGAAACTGCTGCGCATCCAGCGCGGCGATGCAGCCAGTACCAGCGCTGGTGATGGCCTGCCGGTACACGTGGTCCTGCACGTCACCCGCCGCAAACACGCCCGGCACGGGGGTCATCGTCGGCCGGCCAGTTGTCGACTTCGGTGGTGGTCATCAGCTGGCCATCCTGTGCAATGCCGGTGACCAGCAAGGGCTCGAGGTTGGCGCGGGCCGCGTAGATGGCCGCGGTATAGCCGGCGGGGCCGGAGCCCAGGATCAGAACTTTGGCGTGTTGCGATGCGTGCATGGGGTCAACCGATCGGTTGATGAGTGAAGCTCTGGCGCTCGGGCGTGGTCGTCAGCATCGAGCTGGTTCGGGCGGGGCCGGACAGCTTGAACTGATCCAGATGCGCGCGAAACGCCTCGGCATTCTGAAAGCCGACGACGCGCGCCTCGCCCAGCTCATCGCCTGCCGGCGCGAAGAACAGCAACGCGGGCGGGCCGAAGAGGCCGTACTTGCGCATCAGCGCCTTGTCTTGCGCGTTGTTCGCGGTCACGTCGACGCGTAGGAGGGTCACGCCGGCCAGGCGCTGGCGCACGGCCTCGTCGCTGAAGGTCAGGGACTCGAACTCCTTGCAGGCCACGCACCAGTCGGCATAGAAGTCGAGCATTACCGGCTGGCTCGATGCGTGTACGGCAGCGTCGAGCCCCGCCAGATCGGTGATCGTGCGGAACTCCAACTCGGCCCGGCTCGACGCGGACGCCACGGCCTGGCCGCCCGTGCCTGCCATCGAGAGATGCTTCAGGGGCTGCAGCATGTCGCGCCCACCCGAGGCGATGCCAGCCAGCTGAAGCGTCGCCAGCACGGCGAGCATCAGGCCCACGCCTTTGGTCAACGCGCGACGCGGTGTCACGGTGTCGGGCAGGCGCTCGAAGGCACCCAGGTAGACGGCGCTTGCCAGCAGCAGGCCGGCGGCGCCCAGCATCAGCGCCCAGGAAGGCAGCACCGGCGAGAGCATCCACAAGGCCACCGCGAGCAGCATCACGCCGAAGAAGTGCTTCACCCGTTCCATCCAGCCGCCGGCGCGGGGCAACAGGGAACCGGCCGACAAGCCCACCAGCAACAAGGGCACGCTCATTCCACTGGCCAGCGCAAACAAGGCGGTGCCACCGAGCACGACATCCTTGGTCTGGCTGATGTAGACCAGCGCACCCGCCAGCGGCGCCGCGACGCAGGGCCCGACGATCAGTGCCGACAGGCCACCCATCACGAACACACCGGCGTACTGCCCGCCCTGCAGCTGGCCCGACATCTGCGTCAGGCGGTTCTGCAAGCCGCTGGGCATCTGCAGTTCATACACGCCGAACATCGACAGGGACAAGACCGCCAGCAGCAGCGCAAATGCGCCCAGCACCCAGGCGTTCTGCAAGGCCGCGGCGAGACCCTCGCCCATCAAGCCGGCCGCCATGCCGAAGGCCGTGTAGACCAGCGCCATGCCAAGTGAATAGGCCAGTGCCAGAGAGAAGCCGCGGGCCTTCGACACCTTGCCGCTCTGCCCGACGATGATCGACGAGAGGATGGGAATCATCGGCAAGACGCAAGGCGTGAACGACAGCAGCAAACCCGCCAGCAGGAACACGCCGGCCACCGTCAGCAGGCTGCGTGACTGCAGCGCACTCGCAAAACGGCCCAGCTCGCCCGCAGCGGCCGGCGCGGCACTCGAACCCGGTGGTGCAGCTGCTGCCGAAACCGGCGCAGGCTCGGTCGGCGTCGATGCATCCGCCTCGGCCAGCGCGCTGATGTTGAACGCGGCCGCACCCGTCGCACCAGCGACCGGCTCCACCTTGAAAGCCCTCTTCATCGGCGAATAGCACAAGCCCTTGTCGGCACACCCCTGGTTGCCCACGATGAGCTTGAACGCCGCAGCGGGCGCGGCCGACAGCGGCAGCACCATCGTGACTTCGTCGCGGAAGTACGCCACCTCTTTCTTGAACGTCTCGTCGAACTTCGTCTTGCCCGGTGGAATCTGGAGATCGCCAACCGGCACCGCGGCAGGCTGCGTCTCGACGTTGAGTCTTTCGCGGTACAGGTAGTAGCCGGGCGCGATCACGAAGCGCATGGCAATGTGCTGCGTGTCCATCGGCAGCACCGACAGCTTGAATGCGTCTTGCGGCTCGAGAAAGTCCTCTGCCGCCACGGCGAGCTGGTGGGCTGAGCCCAGCACCAGCAAGCTCGATGCAGCAAGCCATCTTCGCCAGGCCGAGGGGCGCCGAGTCGTACCGAGGGTGTTCATCACAATCGTTCCTGTCAAATCGAGAGATCGAATCGCAGATCAGTTGAGGGCCAGCGCGGCTTCACGCTGATGGAGTTGGCCTTGCCCGTCCACAGCGAGGTAGCCCACGTTCTGAGCGGCGAGGTAGGGCAGGGCGTCTGCCCCCTTGAGCATGGCCACGGTCGTGAGCGCACCGGCGGCAAGGCAGGCCGGCGCGACGACGCTGACGGAGCGCCACGCCGTCACCGGCCAGCCGGTGCGAGGGTCCAGCACATGGCAGTAGCGGGCGCCGTCGAGTTCGAAGTAGCGCTCGTAGTCGCCGCTCGTGGCCAGGGCGCCGTCGGCCAGCGGCACCTCGGCGAGCAGACGATCGCGCTCTCGTGGATGCTGGATGCCCAGTTGCCAGGCTTGGCCGTCGGGTCGCGGCCCGATGACGCGAATGTCTCCACCCAGGTTGACCAGGCCGTGGTTCACGCCGCGCTCCTGCAACACCGAGGCGGCACGGTCGGCCGCGTACTCCTTGCCGAATCCTCCGAAGTCGAGCTCCATGCCCCGCAGCGGCAGCTCGATGCGAGCACCCCGCCACACGACCTTGTTCCAGCCGACGAGCGGCATCAGCGCGTCGATCGCATCGCCTTGCGGCAGCCGGCCCGCGCGAAAGTCCCAGGCCTTGCGCAGCGCACCCGAGGTGATGTCGAACAGCCCATCGCTCAGGCCGTGCAGGCTCGCGGCAAAGTCGATCAGGCCGGCCGTCTCGGCATCCACGTCGACGGGCCTGCCGCTGCCTGCCGCCGCATTGATGCGCGAGACGACGCTTGCGGCGCGGTAGCGCGAGAACTTGGCTTCGATGCGGCGCACTTCATCAATCGCAAGGTGCGCCAGCTGCTCGGCTTTGCGGCGCGCGAGCCCGGCGATGCGGATCTCGCAGACGCTGGCCATGGCCGAGAACTGAAAGCCGAAGTCATTGCCGGCGCGTTTCGACGATGCCATGACGTGCAGGCTCTCTCGCGCGCCTTCAGTTCGAGGCGACGCATCTCCGGGAGCCCGCGAAACCTGGAACATCGCCGAGCCTCAGAACTTGCGGCTCGCGCCGAGCTGAATGAAGCGGGCGCGGAAGGTGTCCACGCCGTTCGACCCCGACCCGCCGATGTGCCATTTCGAGCGCTGCTCGTAGGCTTCGAGGTTGAGGTCCACGGTCCACGCCGCGTCGAGCTTGTATTCCGTCTTGAGGCCCAGCGTCACGGCACCGAACGACGAGAGCCGCTGGTCGCCGGAGTTCAGCTGCCCCGGCTGCAAGGCCGGCACGACCGGGAAGCCGCTCGCATCGACGCGTGCATCGGCATAGAAGTCGGCCGCGCTCTGGCTGTACAGCCGGACCAGTGGCGTGAAGGCCAGCGCCGCCGTCACCGGCTTCACCCACTCGCCTTGCAAGGTGTGGGCGTCGATACCGAAGTTGTCTCGGTAGAAGCGGTAGCTCGTTCGCAGCGTGGACTGGTCGCCGAGCAGATGGTGGTTCCAGCGCGCGAGAAGCGCGCCCTGCTTGCGCTGGTCGGGCCGCACGTCGAACGCCTTGTAGGGGTCGTCGTAGTAGCCGTGCCCCGCGCTGTAGGTGAGATTGAACTGCACGATGTCGACACTCGACAGTGCCCGCGTCACACCGGCGATCAACTCGACGGTGTGCTTCTTCTGGTCGTGGGTGTCGCCGGAGAACCCACCACCAGTGGGATCGATCTCGTCCGACGAACCGCCCATACCCAGGTTCCAAGTGGTGTTGTTGTCGGCACTCGACCAGCTTCCGCTCAGAGACAACGCGTTGGACGCGTAGTCGTGCTCCTTCGACCGACTCACGCCCAGCGCGTAAGAAGATCGATCAAAGTAGCGCGTGACCTTCACGTCGGCTGCCTTGCGCTCTTCATGCATCACCGATGCACTGGAGACCGACGATTGCCAGCGCGGCGTGGCGCCCGACAAGGAGTCGACCACCGCCGAGCCCTCGACCGCCCACTGCGACCCGATGGGCGTCATCAGGTAGAGCGAAGGCGAATTCACCTTGATGCGTTGGAGCCCGGGCTGCGAGTCTTCGTAGTGCAGGTACTTGAACGCGATGACGCCGTTGTCGGGCGCAGTTTCGGCGTGTGCCGGTGCGATCCAGACACCCGGCAGGGACAAGGCCGCCAGGACCACGGCGCCTTTGCTGTGGGCGGAGACTGGCGCAGATTTCTTGCGTTGGAGCGCGCGCTTCATGGTGAGGTTTCCTAGTTGCAGCCGCATCCGCCGCCGCCCACGCCGTACCCGCCCGACGCGTTTTCCTTGCTTGTGTAGATGTGCTGCCTGAAGCGCTCACCCAGTGCGTCGCCGCCCATCGTCATCTCCGGCTTGGCGAGACTGCTCTTCTCCCAGGCCTGCGGCGCCGTCATCGACGAGCAACCGGCAAGCGCGACCACACAGGCCGCAAACAGCGGCATTGCCTTCTTCATGTCATACCTCTTTGAGTTCAGTTCGTCTTGGCGGCCAGTGCGGTGGCCAGCTTCTGTTCCAGGTCCTTGCGGTCTTCTTCACGGAAGCCCTGGTGGACCAGCAGCACCTTGCCGTCCTTGCCGATCAGCACGGAGGTGGGCATGCCCTTGATGCCGAATCGCTTGGCGGAGTCGCCCTGGGCATCGAAGGCCAATGCAAACTGCGCCGGCACCTGCGACAGGAACTGGTCCGCATCGGCACGCTTGGCGTCGAGGTTGACGCCCACGATCTGCAGGCCGTTGGCGCCGTACTTGCGCTGCATGTCGTTCATCCACGGAAAGGATGAACGGCACGGCCCACACCACGAAGCCCAGAAGTCGAGGTAGACCACCTTGCCTTGCAGTTCGGACAGCTTGTGCGCCACCGTGGCGCCGGCGAGGTCGATCTCCGGGGGCGCCTGGCCGACGTCGACGGCGAATGCTGTCGGGGCAGCAAGTGCCAGGCACAGGCCGGCCGCCATGGCAGCTTCGATGAGCTTCATGCAGGTTCTTTCCTGGGAGTTGGGGTGACTGCGCCATGCAACGGACGCAGTCGAGGTTTGGCGCAGTGCAAGCGCTCCACGCCAAACACCGGCGACTGCCGCTCAGCTCATGAGCAGCTCGGCGTCACGTTGTGCGCGTGCTGGGACGTGGTGGATGAACCCACCGTCACGCTCTGCCCCGCCTTCAGCTGCTTCAACTGATCGGGGGTGAACGTCACCGTGTGGTCATGGTTCGCTGAGCCGACAATGCTGTAGGTCTTGTCGACGGCCGAGTCCAGGTCGGCCACGGGGATCGAAAGCGTGTGGCCGTGGTTGCCCGAGATCGCTGCACCGCTGGAGCCGCATTGAGTGAGTGCCGCGCCGGAGGGCGTTCCGCTGGGTGTGCCGCCGTCGTCACCGCCACCGCCACATGCTTGCAAGAGCAGGAGGATGGCACCTCCGGTGGCCGCGCCCAGGAATCCCTTGCGGGTCATCGTCATCGTCATTCAATCGCTCCTTGCCTCGATGGGCTGTTCAGTGTCCGGACAAGCGTCCGGGTCCGGGAAGCAAGCCAGCCATCGCGTACTCGCGGTGATGTGGTGCTTCTGTCGGTGAGTGCGGCCCGCGCGGCGAAGAGTTGCGACGGTCTCGAAATAGATTTCGGCTTTGGGAAATTTCGAGTGGGTCGACCGTGCCTACGCACAGGCGTCTGCCTCGTCAGGCCCGCCGTCACCTGAAGCTCGCTCGACGAGTTCAGTCTTCGTGCTGCCTGCACGGCAGCGAAAGCAGCCGCCGGCGTCTGGGCCAGCTACCCCGGCTACTGCGCCTGCAAGCGCTGAAGCAAGTCCAGGGTCGGATAACCGTCCGCCGGCAGGCCGACGCTGCGTTGGTAGCGACGCAACCCGTCGCGCGTGGCGGGCCCCATCATGCCGTCGGGTGTGCCGCTGGCAAAGCCTCGCTGGTTCAAGGCCGTCTGCAGCGCAAGCAACTGGCTGCGCGTGAGTGCAGCCAGGTCGCGCGGCCAGGGCGCCTGCACGCCGGGGCCGCTGGCCAGGCGTTGCGCCAGGAGGCTGACCGCGAGTGCGTAGCTGGTCGAGTTGTTGTAGCGCAGGACGGCGCGGAAGTTGGGGCCGACCAGGAAGGCTGGCCCTTGCACGCCTGCGGGAAGCAGAATCGCGCCGTCGGCAAACTCTGGCAGCGGCGCGCCATCGATGCTTTGCACTCCCTCGGCTGCCCACTGAGCGCTGGGCTGCCGCAGCTCGGTATCAGCGCGACCGACATCGAACTGCGGCGGTAATCGGACCTCGGTCCCCCACGGCTGCTCCGCTTGCCACCCCGATCGCGCCAGAAAGTTCGCGGTTGAAGCCATGACATCGGCCATGCTGCCCCAGATGTCATGCCGGCCATCACCGTCGGCATCCACGGCATAGGCCAGAAAGACCGATGGCAAGAACTGGGTCTGGCCCATCGCACCGGCCCATGAGCCGACCATGTGCGCGCGGTCGATGTCGCCGTTCTGGAGTATCCGCAACGCCGCGAGCAACTGGCCGCGTGCCCACTCTTCGCGTCTGCCCTCGAAGCCCAGCGTCGCCAGCGCATCGATGGTGGGGGTGTTGCCGTAGTTGCTACCGTAGTTGCTCTCGATGCCCCAGATCGCGACCACGACACTGGGCGGCACGCCGTAGCGCACCGCCGCGGCGTCGGTTTCGGCGCGAAGCTGCAGCAGCTTGTCCTGGCCTTGCGTGATGCGCTGGGGCGTCACAGCGCGGTCGAGGTAGTCCCAGACCGTGCGGGTGAATTCGGGTTGGGCCCGATCCAGTTCGATGACTCGCGGCAGGTATTGGATGTCATCGAATGCGACGCGCAGCGTTGGCTCGTCAATGCCTGCGACTCGGGCAGTGACGCGAAAGCCCGTGACCCAAGCGGCAAAACCCTGTTGGGGCCCAACTTCATCGGTCGCGGCTTCCGTCGGTCGGGTGCCGACGGTCGAGGTAGCAGATGGTTCGGGGACTGTCGATGGCTCGGAAGCGCAGCCCAACAAGGCTGCGATCGTCAGCATCGTGGAAGCAAGCCAGGCGCGGTGCGACAACGCAGATGTGGATTCGTGCATCCCTTGGATTCTCGCCCTCACGCTGAGCATGGCGGCTGCCCCCAGTTGATTCGTGGTCATGCCTCTCATATACTGTATATATATACAGCTACATCGTTGGAGGTTCCATGGGCAGTCAACTGCGTCAAAACTATCGTCCCGCACCTCGCATCCCGGCATGGCTCATGCGCGTGTGGCGCTGGCTCTGAGTCTTGTCTGGCTGTGAACGGCCAGGGGGTTGAGAACACGTTCGCGTGCCAGTCAACCCGTTGAGCTTCGCGCGCGGCCGTTGTCGAACGCTCAGCCACTGATCATGCGGCGGCGTGATCGCACAACGCCATCTCGTGCTGCCTGAGCCAGAGAAATCAACGCGGCAGCGAACCGGTGACTGCTTAACATTTCTCCGCAGCTCACGGAGTCCCCCATGTCACTACAGCGGTTCAAGGTCCTCACATTCGACGTTGTCGGCACCTTGATTGATTTCGAGCGTGGCATGCTCGATTACCTGCGTGCCGCGGCGCCTGACGTCGATCTCTCCGACGATCAGTTCCTCGCCGCCTATCGCCTGGCACGCAAGAGCCCCGATACGATCTGGTACCCCGACGACCTGGAGCGCGTCTGGCACGCCATTGCGCCGCCACTGCGCCTGCTAGACAACGATGCGATCGCCCGGGGTTTCCGCGATTCGGTTGCCGTCTGGCCCGCGTTCCCTGACTCCGTGCAGGCACTCGGCCGGCTGCGCAAGCGCTTCAAGCTGGTCACGATGACCAATGCGCAGACCTGGGCACTGCGGCATTTCGCGAAGACGCTCGGCAACCCGTTCGACCTCGAACTGGCCTGCGACAACGCGCTGTGCGAGAAGCCCGACGCCCGCTACTTTGCCTATGCGCGTGGCCGCTACGAAGGTGCATGGGGCTACACCCAGGCCGACAACCTGCATGTGGCTCAAAGCCAGTACCACGACATCGGCATCTCGAAACAGCTCGGCATCGCCACCTGCTGGATCGAGCGCCGGCATGCGCAAAAAGGCTCGGGCGGCACGATCGAGTCTGAGCACACCGTGCCCGACTATCACTTCCACACGCTCGCCGAGTTGGCCGACGCCGTAGAGGCCAGGCAGTGACGGCAACCACGGCCCCGCAGCGATCGGGGCCGCCGGGTCTCACCGTGCGCGAAGCTGTTCAGCGGCCCGATCACCGTGCCGTCGACGACCTGTTGCCCGATCTCGTCGCGCTGCGCCGCGATCTGCACGCGAACCCCGAACTCGGCTTTCGCGAGCACCGGACCGCCGGCATTGTTGCTTCGGCATTGCGCCTGCTCGGGCTCGAAGTCCACGAGGGCTTGGCGGGAACAGGCGTCGTCGGAACCTTGCGCCATGGCAAGAGCGAGGGCCCCGGCTCGCGCAGCGTCGCCCTGCGGGCCGACATGGACGCGTTGCCGATGACCGAGCTCGGGCGCATGCCGTATGCGAGCCTGAACGCCGGCGCGCACCACGGCTGCGGCCACGATGGGCACACCGCGATGCTGCTCGGCGCGGCGCGCCACCTGGCGCGCACGAAGCGCTTCGACGGCACGGTGCATTTCATCTTCCAGCCTGCCGAAGAGGGCCACGGCGGCGCACGGGTGATGGTCGAGCAAGGGCTCTTCGAGCGATTTCCCTGCGACGCCGTCTATGCCCTTCACAACTGGCCCGATCTTCCGCTGGGCGAGGCGCAGACGCGCCCGGGGCCGATCATGGCTGCCGCCGACCGCTTCGACATCGTGCTGCGCGGCCGCGGCGGGCATGCAGCGCAGCCGCATCACACACCCGACGCGATCCTCGCGGCGAGCCAGCTGGTGGCGCAGCTGCACACGATCGTCTCGCGGCGCATCGACCCGAGCGACTCGGCCGTGCTGTCGGTGACGCGCATCGAAGGCGGCCAGAGCCACAACGTGTTGCCCGGCGAGGTCTCGATCACCGGCACGGTGCGCAGTTTCGACGACGAGGCGCAGGGCCGCATCGAGCGCGCGCTGCGTGACACGGTCGCTGGCGTGGCGCTCGCCAGCGGCACGACGGCCGAGATCCGATACCACCGCTATTACCCGGCGACGATCAACAGCACGGCCGAGGCGGCGCTCGCGCTGTCAGCCGCGGAAGCGGTCGGCCTGCGGGCGAGCCTCGCACCGCGGCCGGCTTTCACGTCCGAAGATTTCGCCTTCCTGCTGCGCGAGCGCCCCGGTGCCTACCTCTGGCTGGGCCAAGGCCGGCCCCACGCCGGACCAGAGGGCGAACGCCCTCTCCACCATCCCTGCTACGACTTCAACGACGACACGCTCCCATTCGGCGTGCGCTGGTTCTGCGAAGTCGCCGAGCGCTCGCTGGCGGGCGCGACAACAACAGCCACAGCGTCATCGACCTCCCCATGACCATCACGATACTTCCGCAATCCGTCCACACACGCAACCTGCAAGACCAGGGCGTTCCCGCGCGGCCACTGACCAATCCGGTCTCCCGCCTCAGTGGCATCGACGTGCCGCTGGACGGTGCTGGCGACAGCAAGACCGGCATCTGGGAGTGCACGCCCGGCCGCTTCGAGCGTCAGCTCGCCGAGGCCGAAATGATGCACATCCTGGCGGGTGCCTGCACCTTCACGCCAACCGGTGGTGAGCCGCTGGCCATCCGCGCCGGCGACACGCTCTTCTTCCCGGCGCACACCACTGGCACGTGGGACGTGCAGCAGACCTTGCGCAAGGTGTTCGTGGTGTTCGCGCCGGCCTGATGCCGACGTTGTGACGCTCAGGCGGCGATCTTCGCCGCGTCGGCCGCATCGGGCCGGGCGAAGCGCCCAATCGCAAACGCTTCGATCGGTGTCGAGCTCGATCCCGTCGCGATCAGCTCAGCCATCACCTCGCCCACGCCCGGGCTGATCGCGAAGCCTTCGCCGTTGAAACCAAACGCGTAGTGAAGCCCCGGCACGCGCGCGCTGGGGCCGATCACAGGGGCCCAGTCCGAGGTGTAGCCTTCGATGCCGCTCCACACGCGGATCAGCTGCACCTGCGCAAATGCCGGCACGAAGCGCCGCAACTCGCGCAACTGGCGCAGCACGTTGTCGGGCTTCACGTAGGCCCGGATGAGGTCGGCATGGGCCGGCCCCTTGAGCCCGCCGCCGAAGACGATGTTGCCGCGCGCGATCTGCCGGAAGTACAGGCCTTCGGTCTCGATCGGTGACGAGAGCCCGATCGACGGGCCGATGGCATACGGCAGCGGCTCGGTCACGCCCATCTGCGGCCCACGTGCTTCCATCGGCACGGCCTCTCCGAACAGCGCCGCGATGCGGTTGGACCAGGCGCCGCAGGCCACCATGAGCTGTGGAGCACGGTAGCGATGGTCGTCGGCCGTGTGCGCGACAAACTCGCCGCCATCACGCTCGACATGCACCACCTCGGCATGCTCGACGATGTTCGCTCCTTCGCGCCCCGCTGCACGCGCGAACGCCGGCCCGGCCAGCCGCGGATTCGCATGGCCGTCGCGCGGTGACAGCGAGCCTGCCACAACGCCAGGCGCGAAGATGCCCCAGCGCCTGCGCAGTTGCTCGGCGCTGAACAGCTCCAGATCGAGCCCGAGCGGCTTCACGTCACGGGCATGCTGCTCGATCACCGCGGCCTGTTTCTCGGTGTAGCAGACACGCAGATGGCCGTAGGGCACGAACTCGAGGTCTTCACCCAGAAGCTCTTTCACACGCCCCCACACGGCCCGCGCGCGATTCGCGAGCGGCATCTGCGAGAGCTCCCGGCCTTGCCGGCGCACGTTGCCGAAGTTGACGCCGCTGGCTTGGCGGCCGACCAACTCCCGCTCGAGCAAGGTCACCGAGAGGCGGTGCTGGTGGCGCAAGAAGAAGGCGGTGGTGGTGCCCATGAGACCGCCGCCCAGCACGAGCACGTCGCTGCGCGTTTCGCCTCGATCGGCCAAGGTAGATGTCATGCCTGCACCTCGCGCGTGTTCATCATCAAGGGCTTCACCGGTGCCTGCGAGCGCAGCCGGCCCACCATCTGCACCGGCACCCCGCAAGCGTGCGCGACGATCTCGGCCGATGCGTGGCCGCAGTACCGGCCCTGGCATCGCCCCATGCCAACGCGGCTGAAGGCTTTCGCGCGGTTGACTTCGCGGCTGCCCATCTCGTTGACGCAGCGGCGAAGCTCGCCCGCGGTGACGGCTTCGCAGCGGCACACCACGGTGTCATCGGGCAAGGCTGCCGCTTGTGCCTGCGGCCACGGGAAAGCCTGCGCCAGTCCTCGGCGAAAGCGATCCATCTGCGCCAGCGTGCGGTGCAGGCCGGGCGCTTCGGCGGCGTACATCGCGCTGCCCGCTGCGTGGCCCAGGTCCTTCAGCGCAGCCAGGGCCGCCAAGCGGCCTGCGGCCTCGGCGCCATCGGCCCCGAGGATGCGGGCACCATCGCCGGCCAGGTAGACACCTGGCGTGCTGCTGCGGCCGTCGGCATCGATGCGGGGCAGCCATTGGCCGCTGGCGGCATCGAAGTCGAACTCGCAGCGCGCCAGGTCGGCCAGTTGCGTCTCGGCGCGCAAATGCCAGCCGAGACCGACTGCGTCGCATTCGAAGCGCCGTTCCTGTCCCTGCGCGTCACGCACGACCGCGGCTTCGGCCCCGACCGCGTCGCTGCCGTCGATGCGCAGCGGCGTCACGCCCTGCAGCACGGTCACACCGGCGCGGCGCAGGCCGCGCATCAGGCCGATGCCGCGCCACGCCAAGGCGGGGCGGGCCAACAGGCCGCGGATCGCCGCCCAGGACTTGCTCGCGGGCGCGGTGTCGAGCACCGCTTCCACATGCGCGCCCGCCTGCATGTACTGCGACGCGACCAGATACAGCAGCGGCCCGCTGCCGAGAAACACCACCCGCGCCCCGATGGCGCAAGCCTGCGCCTTCAACGCGATCTGCGCGGCGCCAAGGCTGTAGCAACCGGCGCGCTGCCAGCCTGGCACCGGCATCAGGCGATCGGTTGCGCCGGAGCAGACGAGCAAGGCGTCGAAGGGCAGGGTCTCGGCGTCTCCGGCGCGCGTCAAATGCAGCTCGCCGGGCGTGAGATTCCAGGCCAGTGTGTCGCTTCGGTAGTCGATCTGCGAGCGCAGCGCATCGAAATCACCGTGCAGCGCTTCGGCCTTGGCAGCTTCGCTGCCATAGAGCTTGGCGTACGAGCGCGTGAACCCCGCCGGCTGGCGGCGGTAGATCTGCCCACCATCGCGCCGGCCTTCGTCGACGAGCGTTGCACGCACGCCGGCCTGCATCAGCGCCTGTGCGGCGCGCACGCCGGCCGGCCCGGCGCCGATGACCACCACTCGCGGGGCAACCCGGGGCAAATCGCCGGAGCTCACAGCGCGGCCTCCGGCCGTTCGGCCAGCAGATCGCGCAAGTCGGGCGTCATGGGCCATTGGGCGGCCGGGGGCCGTGTGAGCACGGCCATGCCGGCCTCTGCCATCGTCGAACAGGCCCGCAGGCGCTCGCCGGATTCGGTCCACAGCCAGCAGTCCTGGCAGGCCCCCATCAGGCAGAAACCGGCCCGCGGCCCGTCACCGAACTCGCTGTCTCGCAGGCGCCGCCCTTCGCTCAGCAAGGCCACCAGCAGCGTGTCACCCGTCAGCGCTGTGGCGGGCCGGCCATCGACGCGCAAGCTGATCGGAAGGCGCCCGGTTTCGGCAAGCCGAACGAAGCGCGGTGGCGAGTTGGGAGCTGGCGGAGTCGGAGGCATGTGGCGTTGAAGGTGGCGAGCTAGCGCCGGTTCGGGAACAGGTGCTCGATCGGGTAGTGGTTCTTGATGAACGGCGACTTGATGACGATGTAGCTGAAGTACTTCTCGATGCCGATGTTGCGTTCGAGCAGGCCTTCGATGACTTCTTGGTAGTGGTTGACGCCGCGCGTGAGAAAACGCAAGAGGTAGTCGTAGCCGCCGCTGACCAGGTGGCACTCGAGCACCTCGTCCACCTCGCGGATCGCGGCTTCGAACCGCACGAAGTCCTCGCGGTGGTGGTCGGACAGCGTGACCTCGGTGAAGACGGTCAAGGTGTCACCGAGCTTGTCGAGCCGCAGCAGGGCGCCATAGCCGACGATGTAGCCGGCCTGTTCCAGCCGTTTCACGCGGATCAGGCAGGGGCTGGGAGACAAGCCCACGGCGTCGGCCAGATCGACGTTGGTCATGCGGCCGTTCTTTTGCAGGTGGGCAAGGATGCGCAGGTCCAGACGGTCGACCTTGAGTGCTTCGGACATGGCGGGTGGCTCAATAAGCGAAGGCTTGATTCTGCAACGCGCCAGCGCGGCTCGACTGTGCGGCTCAGCCGGCCAGGGCGGCACGCACGTCCGGCGCGGCCAGCACATCGTCCAGCGTCTTGCGCAGGCGCGAGAAGAGTTGCTCGAATTCGCCTTCCGTGTACGTCAGCGCCGGAGCGAAGCCGAGAATGTTGTCGCCGAAGGCGCGGAACACCAGTCCGTTGCGGTAGGCGGTCGAGAAGATGCGGTCGGCCAAGCCCAGCGACGCATCGAAGGGCCGCTTGGTGGTTTTGTCGCTCACCAGTTCCAGCGCGCCCAACAGGCCGCGGTGGCGTGAATCGCCGACCAGCGGGTGGTCGAGCAGGGCATCGAGCCCGGCCGCGAAATGCCGCGCAACGCGTTGGCCGTTGGCGAGAACGCCACCTTCTTCGTACAGGCGCAGCACTTCGAGCGCGACCGCCGCGCTCACCGGGTGCGCCGAATAGGTGGCGCCGTGCCCGATGACGGCGGCCGCCGGCGCGCCGTCGGCAATGCCCGCGTAGACTTTTTCCGAGAGCATCGTCGCGCCCATCGGCACATAGCCCGACGTGAGGCCCTTGGCGAGCGTCATCAGATCGGGCTCGACGCCTTCAGCGTCGCAGGCGAACATCGGGCCGGTGCGGCCGAAGGCGGTGATGACTTCATCGACGACGAAGAGGATGTCGAGCTCGTGCGCCGCGACCTGCATCGCCTTCAACCAGCCCTCGGGCGGCACGATCACGCCGCCCGACCCCTGGATCGGTTCGCAGAAGAAGGCCGCAACATTGTCGGCCCCGAGTTCGGCAACCTTGGCCTTCAGTGCCGCGACCGAGGCGGCGATCAGCGCCTGCGCATCGCCGCCCTGCGGGTGACGGTAGGCATAGGGCGACGCGATGTAGTGCTGCGTCTTCAGCGGCAGGTCGAAGCCGCGGTGAAAGGCGGGCAGGGCCGTCAACCCGGCGCCCGTCGACGACGAGCCGTGGTACCCGCGTTCGAGCGCAATGAAGTGCTTCTTCGTCGGCCGGCCTGTCGCGTTGTGGTACTGCACGATGAAGCGCACCGCCGCGTCGACGGCTTCCGAGCCGCCGAGGGTGAGGTAGGCACGGGTCAGCGAGGCCGGGGTGATCTCGGCGAGCTTGGCCGCCAGCAGGATGGCCGGCTCGCTGCCGAAGTGGAAATAGCCCGTGGCGTAGGGCAGTCGGCGCATCTGCTCGGTGGCCGCCTGCACCACGCTCTCCTGGCCATAACCGACGTTGACGCACCAGAGCCCCGCGAAGGCGTCGAGCAATTGGTGGCCGTGGTTGTCGGTCAGCCACGCGCCTTGGCCCGACGCCAGCACGGCCGGGCCGCGCTGCTCGTGCAGGCGCCATGGCGCAACGGGGTGGATCAGGTGCGCGCGGTCGAGCGAGGCGAGGGCGTCGGGGTCGAAACGATGGCTGGAGGTGGGCATGGCTCGGTGGGGCTGAAACGGCATTCGATGAGCGTCAGCTTAGGTCTCGAGCCCACCTGCGTGGTGCTGAAATCGGCAGCGCGTTCGAATCGTGCTGCGGTTATTCGAGATCGCTTCGGCAGAAGCTGCCGAGCGGCTCGTCAATAGCCGCGCGTCCGGTCGACCAAGCCCAGCAAGGGCTCGCCGGCTGCATGGCGCCGCAGGTTGTCGAGCACCACCTCGGCGGCACTCGTCGGCTGCGTCATGCTGGCGATGTGCGGGGTGAGTGCAATGCGCGGGTGCCGCCAGAACGGGTGGTGGGCCGGCAGCGGTTCGGGCTCGGTGACATCGAGCACCACGTCGCCGATCCGCCCGGCATCGAGCGCGTCGAGCAGGTCCGCCGCCACCAGCTGCGGGCCACGACCGACCTGCACCAGGCCCGCGCCGGCCGGCAGCTGCGAGAACAACGCGGCGTTCAAGAACCCGCGCGTCGAATCGGTCAGCGGCAGCAGGCACACGAGGATGTCGGTGCGCAAGAGGAACGTCGGCAGCTCCTCATCGCCGGCGAAACAGCGAACACCGTCCACCGCGTGGCGTGATCGGCTCCAGCCCGCGCAGTCGAAGCCGAAACCGACGAGGGACGACAGCACCGCCTGGCCCAGCGAGCCCAGCCCGAGCACGCCGACGCGTCGCTCAGCGGCCGGCTTCACCGGCAACGGCTTCCACAGCGCCTCTTGCTGCTGGCGCCGATAGCACGCCATGTCGCGGTGCAGGCCGAGCACCGCGTGGCTGACGTACTCGACCATGCCGCGGATGATCCCCGGCTCGACCATGCGCACGACCGGCAAATCGGTCGGCAGCGCAGCGAAGTCGAACTGGTCGACCCCCGCGCCCGACGAGAACAGCAGCTCGAGATTCGGGAAGCGCGTCGCGATGTCGGGCGGAGGCTCCCACGCAGCGAGGAAGCGAACCTGGGCCGGGTCGCCAACATCGGGCCACAGGCGGAAGTCGAGCTCGGGCGCGCGGCGCCTGAACACCTCGGCCCATTGCAAGCCGCGCACGAGGTCGGCCTTGTACAGGAAGGTCGTCATCGCTCTCTTCAGCCCAAGGCCTGCATCGTGATGGCGAAGAGCTTTGGCGCACCTTCAGGCAAGCTCAGCGGTGTGCCGCGCAGCATGCTGGTGGGTGCATCGACCCTCAGCAGGCCGAGCCCTTCGAGCCATTCGGCCAGACCGCTCTCGAAGTCGATGTCGATTCGCGTGAAGCGGCCGGCGTTCAGCCCCGCCAGGTGGGCGATCAGGGCCTTCGCCCCATTGGCGTCGGGCGCGACCACCGGCCCGATCGAATGGCCGCGACCGAAGCGGCGCAAAACGCCGAAGCCCTTGGCTTCGCCGTCGTGATCGAGCACGACTGTGGCATCGGCCGTCGCCAGCAGCTCGTCGATCAGGGCATCGCGCGGCATGCCACGCGCCGCCGCGTCGAGCGCCTTCAAGGTGTCGGCGTCATTCAGGCCGGCCGGCCGCATGCGCCAACCCGGCTCCAGCGCGACCAGTGGGGCGGGCAGGGCGATGCCCTGGTGCTGGCGCAACTCGCCCACGCGCACGAAGCCCAGCCGCTCGTAGAGCCCTCGGCCTTCCGCCGTCGCCTGCAGCAGCACGCTGTGGCGGTCCAGCCCATGGAGCAGCGCGGTCATCATCCGGTGGCCGATGCGCCTGCCCTGGCAGGGTGGCGAGACGATCACCAAGCCAACCGTCGCGTGGCGCTTGCCCCAGCGCCAGC
>Ga0307515_10001274_pt1 | contig 57313 bp, 57 predicted proteins | sample 17_EM_MG_FD_194513 | JGI IMG/M metagenome (GOLD analysis project Ga0307515, IMG submission 194513) | Populus trichocarpa ectomycorrhiza microbial communities from riparian zone in the Pacific Northwest, United States - 17_EM | ecosystem: Host-associated > Plants > Roots > Unclassified | place...
AAATACAGAAGTTATATGCCATCGAAAGAAATTGCAAAGAGCAAAATTTATCTTTTGATGCAGTCAAAGCTGTACGCCAGGAGCAATCTGTTCCCATACTTACTGCACTTGGCAAATGGATGAAAGAGCAATATATAAAAGCGATGCCTAAAAGTTCAACTGGCCAGGCACTGGCTTACAGTATTGAGCGCTGGGAGAAGCTATCTCTTTATACCGAAAACGGTATGCTGAACATAGACAACAATCCTGTCGAGAACAGCATACGTCCTGTGGCACTGGGCAGAAAAAATTATTTATTCGCTGGCAGCCACGAAGCAGCTAAAAGAAGTGGCATGTTATACAGTTTACTCGGCACTTGCAAAATGCATGGCATCGAACCGTACGGCTGGCTTAAAGATGTGCTGCAAACAATAGCCGATCACCCAATCAGCAAGATCGACGAACTGCTACCGCATCGCTGGAACAAATCCGATTTATAATATCTTCACCAAACATCAGAGGTGTACTTGGCCGCAGGGATACGTTAAAGACACGTATTATAATACACGTGAACCTGGGCTTGTCCTTCAATTTTTAATTGGGAAAAATCAGCAATGTCATTATGGTATTGGTCAACAGGAGAAAGTGATCCAAGTAACCCTCATTATTAACAGTTGAAATATGGTAAGGTGTTTACTTTTTATTTTTATTGTTTTTTGTTTTGTAGAATGTGACATTCCGGACAGGAAGTTATTAATCTTGAATTTATCGAAAGATACAATCTACTACAGGTTATTATATGATACAATTGTAAAAGAGGAAAATGTAAAATATTTGCAGGATGTATATTATATGAAAATAGTAGCTAATGATTCATTCAGGCCTGCATTTGTTCGAAGAGGCGACAATTGGGAATATATGATAAATCATCAGTCAAAAGATAGTTCTTTGCATGTTTTCTATTTTAATACAGATACTGTAAGAAAGTATGATTGGAAAAATATTATTCAGTTCCATAAGTATCAAAGATTTTCTTACAAGGTAAAAGATCTGGATAGCCTGCATTGGAGTATTATTTATTATGGAATAAAATAAAGTGGAGGAATGCGGGTGCCAGCAGAGCAAGAAGATTAAAAAACCGTGAGTGTGTTGCCCCGTCCTGGCGCAAGCATGGTAGCATGGGTTATGTGAGTAGGTTATGCTTGTGCCTGCCGAATAAGGAAATTAAAAAGCCGCGAGTAGTTGCTTGCGTTTTCTAATGAACATAAGCCTCACGAGCTTTAGCGTCACGTATGTAAGTGTCAATTAAATCAAAGAGTGTTTTCTTTTTATCATCTTCCAGAAAAGATGGAATTATAACTCAGTCAGAAGATCACTTAAAGGAATAGTATTTAGGCTATCGATATTGCCATATTTTTCCTTTTCCAATATTAACACCCCCCCCTTTAGGGTCCAGAGGTAACTTGTCGCACTCACCCCTTAAAATTGTCTTATTTCTCCCCGCTGAAACTGCCTGATTACTTATAGCTTAGTGTTTCAATACATAACCACCATGAAAATTGTCCGTGTACAATACACCACCTCCCTGCAATATGCCTCCACCAACCAGGCGAATATCCGTGCGGTGGTAAAAGAATTAAAATCACTCAACCATCCCGGAATTAAATACAGCACCTACCTGATGCCGGATGGAAAGACATTCATGCATTTTGACCAGTTTGAGAATGAAGCGGCGCACGAAGTGCTGCAGGGACTGGAATCGTTTAAAAAATTTGCTACCGAACTATGGGCCAGCAACCTGGAAGTGGAACCAGCGCTGGAATTACTATCGCTGGTAGGGTCTACCGAAACTTTTTTTGAAAACCTGCCTTACACCCGTGGCAATAAATGAAATGCCCACATAGCCAGAAACCATGCCAATAACTCCAGTGGCAGACGAATGGGACTGAGCGTCGTCCACCGTTGCACCAGTTGCTGCAATTTGCCCTGCGGCACCCGTTCCGGCTGCATAAACTTTTTTAGCATGGGCGGAACAAAAAATATAAACGTGATCACCCTGCCAAGCAACACCAACCAGGCTGCCGCCAGCCAAAACAGATGCGCTTCTCCGTTATAACGCCAGGCAATCACTATGTTTACAATTGCCAGCAGCCCCTGCAAGGGCGATACCAGGGGCCAGAACCGCTGGTTGGCCAGCCATTGCCCGGAGCTTTTTAGTTTGGGTACCAGGTTGGCGGGTGTTACGCCCTTGTTCCAGTTGGGGTAGACCACCAGGGTTTCGTATAATCCGCCGCCGATGTTGAGACCCACCATTAAGATGAGCAGCATAAGTAGTAGTATTTGTATCATGCCACGAAAATAATGGCGCACGTTGCAGGTGAACAGGGCAAACCGGTAGAATCCTTTCTTTACCCGGTAGAACAAATGCTTTCACGGTTGAGTGCATGGGGTATAAAAATTGAATGGAGATTGCTTATATTTATCGGGCCCGCAAACGGGTTTGGGTATGCTGCAGTTTCTGTTGAAAAATAAACTGGTCATCTTGTACGGCGCATCGCTTGCCGCCATCCTGCTGTTGCTGAAATGGCTTGAATACAGGCTGGTGATCATAGACCACTCGTTTGAGATCTATATCGGCGCCATCGCACTCATTTTTACCTGCCTGGGTATCTGGCTGGCGGTAAAACTTACCAAACCCAAAACCAAGACCATCATCGTTGAAAAAGAAGTATTTGTAAATCCACCCGCCGCCGAATTTATTGCTAGCGAAAAAGTTTTATCGGAATATAATATCAGCAAACGCGAATGGGAAGTGCTTTCTTTAATGGCCGAAGGGTTGAGTAACCAGGAAATTGCTGAAAAATTGTTTGTTTCACTCAACACCATTAAAACCCATTCGTCCAGGCTTTTTGAGAAACTGGACGTAAAAAGAAGGACACAGGCGATTGAAAAAGGCAAAAGGGTAGGACTGTTACCCTGAACACGTCATTCTTTAGCATGAAATAAGGAGATAAAAATAAAAATCACCCGAAAGTATGAGCCTGTATTCACCATAAGCAGTCAATTTTACGTCCATCACTCAATAAAAATCAACAACATGAAAAAGACGGTATTTATTTGCGGACTGATGGCCGGGTTAATCAGCACCTCCCTCTATATTGGCCTGATGTTAATCGGCAGAGCGGGCGACATCGATTTTGAACACGGTATGCTGTATGGGTATACCCTCATGATTCTGGCCTTTTCACTCATCTTTGTGGGCACTAAGATTACACGCGACAAATACAGTAATGGCATCATCTCATTCGGCAAAGCCTTTCGTGTGGGACTCTACATTACCCTGATTGCTTCCACCATTTATGTGATAGTGTGGCTAATAGACAACTATGTCTTCATTCCGGATTTTGCAGAAAAATACAGCGCGTATATCATTAAAAAACTTCGGGCTTCCGGTGCCAGCAAGGAAGAAATAAACCGGCAAACCGCCGAGATGGCCAGATTTGGACAAATGTATAAAAACCCGTTTTTCGTGGTAGTGATGACTTATATAGAGATTTTACCAATTGGACTTTTTGTTTCGCTGATAAGTGCCTGGATTTTAAAACGGAAAACAAAAGAAGCCGTACACGCAGTACTCCAATAAAATACTGGCTTTTCCAAGAAACAACCCTTGTTAACCAAACAGGGTATTAAAGCCAAACGATGTAGATTTGTATTTCAGCAACTTTGTTATGCAGCAAACGCCTGTTCTCATTATTGGTGCCAGTATTGCCGGCCTGGCAGTAGCCGCATCGTTGCAAAAAAAGGGCATGGACTATACCATTATTGAAAAAGAATCACAAACGGTTATGCCCTGGCGCAATCACTATGAACGGCTTCACCTGCATACCAACAAAAGCTTATCCAACCTGCCCTTTAAAAAATTCAATAAAGCCGTTCCCCGGTACCCGTCCAGGCAACAGGTGGTGGACTACCTGGATGATTACCGCTCGGCATTCAATATCTGCCCGCAGTTTAATACGGAAGCCATTACAGTCAGAAAAGAAGCAACACGGTGGATAACGGAGACCAATAGGGGCATAATTACTTCCACCTATATCATTGTGGCAACAGGCGCCTTTGGCAAGCCCAGGGTAGCAGAAATTAAAGGACTGGAAACATTTACAGGCCCTGTATTGCACAGTTACGGGTATAAGACAGGTAAGGCATTTTCGAGGAAGGATGTGCTGGTCATCGGTTTCGGAAATTCTGCCTGCGAGATAGCCATCGATTTATATGAACAGGGCGCAAAACCGGCGCTTGCTGTACGTTCCGCAGTGAATGTATTGCCCAGGGATATAATGGGAGTACCCATATTGCAACTGAGCATCGCCATGAGCCTATTGCCTGCCCGGTTGGCAGACAGGCTGAATGCCCCTTTGATCCGGTTATTGACCGGTGATATTACAAAACTGGGATTGAGAAAGTTGCCCTATGGCCCGCTGGAACAAATAAAAAATGACGGACACGCACCAGTGCTTGATATTGGCACCCTGCAACTGATCCGTGGAGGCAAAATAAAGATTCATGGCGCTATAGACCATATCCACAACAACATGGTTTATTTCGGCAATGGACAATCCGCCAGTTTTGATGTTATTGTAACTGCCATTGGATATTACCGCGATTATGAGAAGCTGATACAGGTAGATAAAAAAAGATTTGACGACCTGAAATACAGCGTGCGTCACCAGCAATATTTTGGAATGGACGGATTGTATTTTTGCGGGTTCTGGATTGCACCTACCGGACAGATGCGCGAGATAGCCCGCGATGCGCAAATAATTGCTAAAGACATCTGCAAAAAAGAAAAAGCCCGTTAATGACTACCGTGCCTTTGCGCGGTAGCTGGCAATGATAACACCAGACGATAAGGTTTTTATACCCAGCAGTTCCAGTATTTGTTTTGAATGCTGATCCCTGAAAAAAGATTTGCCACTGCCAATAATAGCCGGGTGTATATTAAGCCGGTATTCATCTACCAGGCCTGCATCAATCACCGTTGCCGCTAACTTTGCGCCACCCACTACCTGTATGTCTTTGCCATTTTCTTTTTTGAGGCGACGTATTGTTTCAACTACCGGATCATTTACAATACTGGTATTTTGCCAGCCGGCATCCTGCAGCGTATTTGAAAAAACAAGGTGTTTTGTTTTTTCTGCAAACTGCGCATATTTTTTTTCATTGGCAGATGCGGAATTACTGTCCAGGGCCTGTTTCCAGTAATTGCGGTAATCGGGCCACATTACACGTCCCAGCAGCAACAAATCAACTGTCTGCAGCATCTCAAACACATCTGCCCAATGCTCCGGATCGTCATGTTTCATCCAGCTCATATCGCCACCCGGTCCGTCAATAAAACCGTCCACTGTAACCTGCATCATTAATATTAACTTTCTCATGGTACTGTCTTTTACGCAAAACTATACCAGCTCCCTGTATAATAGGGGTGCAGTATGCGACAAGATGAGGGAGTATTGCGACTTCCCACAATAAGTACAAGGAAAGGATGGAGGATTATAATACGATGGACTGCCTGCTGGTAAATTCCAGCTCATAATTGGCTACTGCAAACAGGAAGTTTTGCAGCTGGTGCAGGTATTGTATGGTGGTGAGGCTGGGAGAAGGATTTCTGAGCCTCAGTTTGCCATCCTGGAATTCCCAGTCATAATTGCTTTTGCCAATTTTCAGAATCCATTGTTCGCGGAGAAAATTTCTGAAACCGCATTTGTGCAGAATGTCTTCTGTAAGGGCAATGGGCATAATATCATTGCAATCCGCTTCTTTTACCACTTCGTTTAACTGCGTATAATAATCTGTAGTATGGGATCCACCGATAGAAACCGGTTCCCTGTTCAATTCTAATTTGCTTTCGTAAATAACGGTGTTACTGAGAATCTGCTGTACTGTGATTACTTGTCCCTGGCGTGTCTGGAGCTTGTTGCCAAAGCGGAGCTCTTTTGTGTGGATCATAAAGTCTATTTTAAAGTGAAATACGTGAGTTAAGCCTGGTATTTCATTGGAATAGACTGGTATTATAATCGGAAGTAAGCACAAGATAACAGGCGGTTTTCAGAAATGCAATAGCTGTGCATTTCTTTTGCAGTAATTTTTATTTGTACCTGCGCCCGCCGTTTAAAACAGGAACCGCCTTCGTAAGAATACTATTTTACAGCGGGTTAACAAGGCCAAAAAGCCATAACTGCGGCATATAAAAAATGCGTTTTGTTATCCTAATGAATAGCATGATATACAAGTACCCGTTTGTTTCCGGTTGTTCGTTGTAAAGCTGCTGACAAAGTCTTACTGCAATTTTAACCTCTGGCCGTATTTCTTTTCCAAATTCAATTTACATTTGAGCTGCACATGGCTGTGGCTGTATGGCATTGCCGGCCGACGGGTTGTTGCATTTTATTGAATTAAATAGTATAAAACGAAAAAAATGACTAATTACGATTACTCCAGGAGAAAGTTTCTGAAACAGGCCGTACTAGCTTCTGCTGCTTTGTCTGTACCGGGATTATTAAAAGCACGCGGACAGGAACAGGTGAAACTTGCCTGCATTGGCATTGGCAACAGGGGAGGAGAAATAATTCCGGAGCTCTATAAAACCGGGTTGGCAAATATTGTTGCGTTTTGTGATGTAGATATGGGTGCGCCGCATACACTGGCCATTCTGAAGCAATTTCCGGACGTGCCGCGTTTCCAGGATTTCAGGCAGATGTTTGATAAGATGGGCAACCAGATTGAAGCGGTTTCTATTGCAGTACCCGATTTCTCTCATTTTCCCATTACCATGATGGCCATATCACTGGGCAAACACGTGTACGTGGAGAAGCCAATGGCCAGAACATTCAATGAAGTGGAACTGATGATGAAAGCCGCCGCAAAAAATCCGAAGGTGGCCACTCAAATGGGCAACCAGGGTCATTCGGAAGGAAATTATTTCCAGTTCAAAGCATGGATGGATGCTGGCATTATAAAAGATGTGACGGCCATTACAGCCCACATGAATTCTGCCCGGCGCTGGCATGGATGGAACCCTGCCATCACATCTTTTCCGGCTGCGGAACCGGTGCCTGCCACGCTCGACTGGGATCTATGGCAGATGACAACGGAAGGTCATTCATACAATAAAGATTTTGTAAACGGTCAGTGGCGTTGCTGGTTCGATTTCGGGATGGGCGCACTGGGCGATTGGGGCGCGCACCTGCTGGATACTTCTCACCAGTTTCTTGACCTGGGGTTACCCTATGAAATTGATCCATTAAAAGCTGAGGGGCATAATAAATTTTTCTACCCGATGTCTACTACTTTGTCATTTAAATTTCCGAAGAGGGGGGCCATGCCGCCGATGGAAATTAAATGGTACGATGGTATCAATAACCTTCCACCCTTACCGCCAGGCTACGGCGCATCTTCCTTGGATCCCAATATACCGCCACCCAGCAATGGCGCCATTAAACCGGTAAAACTAAATCCCGGAAAGATAATTTACAGCAAGGACCTGACTTTTAAAGGCGGGTCACACGGAAGTACCTTATCTATCATTCCCGAAGAAAAAGCAAAGGAAATGGCCTCACGGTTACCCGTAGTGCCTGTAAGTCCGTCTAACCACTGGAAAAATTTCCTGCTGGCTTGCAAGGGGGAAGAGCAAACCCGGTCGCCGTTTTCTATTGCGGGTCCGCTGAGCCAGGTATTTTGCCTGGGTGTACTGGCGCAATGGCTGGATGTAAAACTGGAATTTGACAGAAACAAAAAAGTAATTACCAATAATAAACTGGCCAATGATTTGCTGGTAGGTCCGCCGCCGCGTAAAGGCTGGGAACAATATTATAAGGTGTAATGAAACTAAAAAATTTAGCCGCAGATTCGCAGCAAAAAAATTAGCCGCAGATTCGCAGATTATTTAGCATAATCGGCGAATTCGCGGCTTTTTATATTAACGGCATATCAAAATCTGCGCATCGGCGGCCAATCGGCTACATCTAACGCATCAGCGTAAAATAATAATCTGCGAATCTGCAACCAATCCGTCACCATAGAATAATAATCTGCGAATCTGCGGCTAATTATCGCCGCGAATCTGCGGCCAATCCATCGACGACGAAAATAATCTGCGAATCTGCGGCTAATTATCACCGCGAATCTGCAGCTAATCCATCGACGACGAAAATAATCTGCGAATCTGCGGCTAATTATCGCCGCGAATCTGCGGCTATTCCATCGGCGAAAAAAATAATCTGCGAATCTGCGGCTGATTATCACCGCGGATCTGCGGCTAATATCCCCGCGCACCTGCGGCAATCTATTTCAGGTGCGCCCTCAGCATCCAGGCCATTTTTTCGTGGTCTTCCGCAATACCGGTAATAAAATCACTGGTGGTAGCGTCTTTGTAATCATCCGCAAAACGATCTATATTACCCCTGATGAATTCAACGATGGATTCATGATCTGCCAGTAATTCGCCAATGAATCCCATACTGGAATTATTGCTGCCACTGGCTTCGGTGAGATGCGTAAGGGCAAGAAATTTTTTCATGGTGGCAGGTGCATAGTGACCTATGGAACGCATGCGTTCGGCAACACTGTCTGCCAGTTCCTGCAATTGGTTGTACTGGCTTTCAAAAAAGACATGCATGGAATGAAAATCGGGCCCTTCCACATTCCAGTGGGCATTGAGTGTTTTTGTATAGAGCACAAATTCATCTGCCAGTAAGATGCCCAGTTGTTCTGCAACTGCTTTCCTATTTGCTTCTGTAATTCCGATGGCTGGTTTTTTCATTGTATGTTTATTTTGTAAATAAATCGGGGTGACGTGCTGAGGGTTTGCGTGCTCAAATATATTGCAATTTAAAATCTTGTACACAACAAGAAAGTGTATTGGCATGCTGCTCCAATACACTTTTGCGGGTATTAACATTTGGGAAAGGCAGCTGCAGCTACCGGGCATGGATGCAATCATTGTGACCACCTGGTTCCCTTATTCCGGTAGCACCACCAACCGTTTTTAAGGAAATTCCATTGTATGGTTTCGCTGATAAAAAAGTTAACAGGTCAAATGTACAGCCGCAGGCAGGTGTGTACAATACCATAAAGATGGGAGCAGCGTGGGCATGACGCTGCAACCTGTAAAAAAGTGTGGTGTGAAAAATCAGATGCCGGGAGCTACTTCATCCTGCGTGGTATTGATAACGCCATTTGCAGCGATGCGGGCTTTTTTCTTTTGGGCAGGGGTAGGTTTTTGTACCCAATCATTGCTGTATGGTTTAAAGCCCGGGCTTTGCTGCAGGGTAGCCAGGTCTGAATTGCCATCTACATATTGCACAAATGCCTTGTAAGCATCCGGGTTTTCTTTTTTTAAGATAAGCAGGGCTGCATTGGCGCCGGCTTTTACGGCAATGGGTACGCCTCCGCCCAGTTCGGCCCAATGGCCGCCTACCAGCAAATTTTTTATAGGAGTATGGTAAGTGGCTACTTTGTTAACCATATTTGGCCGGTTGGGTTTGGTAGCCATCATGGAACCACCGGTGTTGCCAGTGTAACGGTAATGCGTTACCGGTGTTGCCACATCGTAGAAGAGGATATGTTTTCTTAAACCCGGCGCTATTTTGTCTTCTACGCGTTGTATGATCTGCTGGGCTACTGTTTCCTTCAATTCTTTGTAGGCCTGTCCCCTGATAAAATTGCCACTTTCATCTTTTTCGGTGCGCCATTCTTTTTCAAAATGCATTTCGGCAGGCATAAATAATAAAAGTGTACCATACCCTTCGGGGCACAAAGATTTATCGCGGAAGCTGGGTGCCAGTATCACAATTTCGCTGCGTCTCGGATCGCCGCCCGAATGCTCACGGCGTGGTACCAGCGCACTTGACAGATGTATCAGTTCTTCATTAAAGCCAAGTTCTTCTACCGGGCAGTCCAGTGCAATGCTAACGGTAACAGATGAACTGTAGAGTTCTGCTTTCTCCAGGTTCTTTTTTAATTTTGATGGCACCACCGCACCTTCCAGCAGTTTATTGTAGAGGGTAGGTGTATCAGAAGCCGCTATAATGTATTTGCCTTCTATTTGATATTCTTTTCCGCTGCGTACGCAAACCACACCAGTAGCTGTATTGTTTTTTGTAATGATTTTTTTTACTTCGTACCGGTAATGTGTTTCCTGTCCGAAATAATGGATGATATGTTCCAGCCATTCGGCAATCACCTGGCCGCCTCCATGGGGCGGACTTTGAAAATCGTTGTTGTAAGCCCAGCCGACGGGTACTATACAGGAGAGTATCTCCGTATCTGAACTAAAGACCTCGCGCAATTTTTTATTCTTGAAATATTTCAGTAGTCCTTTTTGAACGCCTTTGTCGCCGGAGAAACGCAAATGCGGTATAAATTCCATGGCAAACCGTATCAGGTTTTTTTTCCGCGATATCTTTTCAAAAAAACCCATGGTCTCTTCTGACCGGAAAATATGTCCGAAATTTTTAAAAGCGCCACCTACTTTTTTGGCAGCACGAAAAAATTTTTCTATGCCTTCGGCGTCTTCCGGAAATTCTTTTTTCCATTGTTCTTTCAGATCATCCGGATTATTGGTGAGCAGGTATTCATAATCATCGCCTTTAAAACGCCGGATGCGTTTTTGGGTAAGCGCCTTTGGATAATCGTTGCCCAACACATTAAAAAGCCTGCATACCATTCCTTCTTCAGAATATTGGTTCAACCAGTGAATGGCGGTATCAAACCTGAAATCTTTTCTTGCAAAACCGGCCAGGTAACCACCGGGGTGTGGTTCTTTTTCCAGTACACATACCGAAAGACCGGCTTTACTCAGCAATGCTCCTGCAGTTAGTCCGCCAACGCCAGACCCAATGATGACAACGTCGTAACGGGCTTTCGGTTCTTTACGCTCCATAAATACAGCTGTGTTTTTAAAATGCCCAATAACACCGGGTAAACAAAACGGATTATGGCAATACGGTTTATTGCTGATGGCGGCCCGGTATACAAAGTCTGCCGGCTGACCGTTTCAACAGAATAAAGATAGCCGGTTAGTACAATGAAACTATCACCCGGCTAAAAAAAAGTATAGCTGGTTTTAAAATTAACTGTAACGGATAAAATCGTCGTTGTTTTCAAGAGGGAGGTCATTTGCAGTGAGCTGCGGTGAATAAAATGAGTTATGCGAACAGGGGCCAGGCTGTTTATATTTTAGCAGGCCGATCAGACAGATGGTTAAACGCCGGAATGCGGGGCGGTGCTTACAAAGCTGTAACCGCTTTTAATTCGCAAAGTGGTTTCCAGTTCCATGCATCCTCCGATATCTCCCAGTTTTCAGTGAAACTTTTTTTGTCTTCGGCAAAAATGATGGTAGCGCGTTCATACTCACCTGAAATTTTCCAGGTATTGTTTTCATGGGTGATCTTGTATACGCGGGTATAACCCAGGTTGTCGTAATTGGTAGTATATAATTCCGGTTGTTCCGGATGGCAGCCTATAATACCGATTCCCTTGTGTTTGGTGTTGCCTGCCTGTCTGTCCCAATGACAAACCAGGAAAAATTCGCCGGGCATCCATTCATAGTCAACCGTTCCTTTTACAGGTGTACCTGGTGTACCGGGAGCAGCCATAAAATTTTTGCCGGTAACTTTCCATTTACCGGTAAATATGGTCAGTGGCTGCAATGCAGCATCGGGCTTTAATATACCATGCGGGCTTTTTGGTGTGGTCAATGCTGCTTCCATATAAAAAGTATTTGCGGGAATAATAGAGGCGCCACCAGTATAAAAATGCATTGGCTGATGGCGCCTTTCATTGTATTAGCCCATGGTGTTTACATTCATTGAAGGAACCATTTGGTCATCGGTGTTTGTTTTCTTTTTGCCTTTAACTAAATCGGTAACGCAATCTTTTATTGAATTGCCAAAATCGATTGTCTTGTCGGCAATCCGTTGCCTTGTATCGGAACCTTTTTCGGGAGAGAGTAAAATGCCTGCAATGGCGCCAATTGAAACGCCTGCTATAAATCCGAGAATTGTTTTTGTTCCAATCATAATAATAAAATTTAGGTGAATAAATGATAAGTCAAAAGGGTGCCGTGTTGTACTATGTTGTATTAATACTGTTTATGATTACCTGGTGTCAGTGTCTTTTAAAATATTGTATATCAGCTTCATGCTTTTTAGCTGCTGCCAAAGATGAAAACGTACCCAGGTTCCTGCGTTTGTTGGTAGCAGGATTTTTTTTGCGCGAATAAAGCCTGTATTCGCCTGATTTTAATTTGCGTATCATACAATTATTTTTAATTATCAAATCAATCATTGTGCCAGCCGGATGATCAGCACCGGGCGATTGTTATTGTATTCAATACAGCGGGGATTTATTTCCCCGTTTCCGTATATATTTTCGATTGTTAACCCGATGTTTAACAACACAGCAAGAACCGGGTGGTCTGTTGATAACCGCATTTGTAGTTTCACGTCATAAAACTCAATTAATATGGAGGCAATAAAAAAGTTATTGGAGAACCTGGAGTGGACAAACATATCAGAACAGCTGCATGCACAGGGATTTGCACTTGTACCCGATGTGCTGACTGCAGAGAATTGTGCCGGGCTGATAAATGAATATGATCACGAAAACCTTTATCGCAAGACCGTTCAGATGGAACGATACAGGTTTGGCAGCGGGGAATACAAATACTTCCGTTATCCGTTACCCGGGTTGCTGCAGGAGATCAGGGAGAATTTGTATCCCCGGCTGGTGCCGGTAGCAAACCAATGGATGAATATGTTGCGGATTGAAAATCAGTTTCCGGCAACACTGAAAGATTTACAAAAACTTTGTCAGAGTCATCAACAGGTCCACCCCACTGTTCTAATCCTTAAATATGGCAAGGGCGGGCACAATACACTGCACCAGGATATTTATGGCGAAATTTATTTTCCAATACAGGCGGTATTGTTTTTAAGTGAACCGGGAAAAGATTACGCCGGCGGAGAATTTGTGTTGATGCAGCAGACACCCAGGGCGCAGTCGAAAATAAGCGTGCTGCAACCCAGGAAGGGGGATATGCTCCTGTTTACAACACAATTCCGCCCGGTTAAAGGAAGCAAAGGGTATTACCGCGCTACTGTAAAACATGGAGTAAGCGAACTGCATTCGGGAACCCGTTTTACCGCCGGCATTATTTTTCATGACGCAACAATGTAACGTTATCCATTATACGCAAATATGCGGAGAGGGGTATCCATTGCCCGGGAAATCATTATTTGTCGCAATCCCCCTTATAAATTTCGTGTTAGCCCCTTGTTGTACCCGTTTCTGAACAGTAGGTTTGTACCATTATAGTCAGATAATAAATTGATTATTATAAAATGATTATTATGGCAAAGGTTATTGCAGACATCAGCATGTCGCTCGACGGATATACGGCCGGACTTCATGCTACCACCACTAACCCTATGGGTGACGGGGGCAATCAATTGCATGAATGGCTTTTTGCAGGCAGAACAGCGGTCGATGCCAGCCTTATGGATGAAATGGTAGCGGGTGCCGGTGCTGTCATTACTGGCGCCAACACGTATTTTGGCGCAATCGATGGCGCCTGGGAAGGCGTTTCTCCGTTTAATATTCCCGTATTTGTAGTATCACACCGGAAGCCGCAGGTGCGGGTACCCGGTTTTACATTTGCAGAAGGGGGGATTACCGGCGCACTTTCAGAGGCAAAACTGCATGCAGGCAACAAAAATATATGGATTATGGGCGGCGCCAGTATTACCAGGCAGTACCTGGAAGGGGGATTGGCAGACGAAATACGAATTCATATTGCGCCGGTTTTATTGGGTGCAGGCACCCGTTTGTTCGGAGAAATGAAGGCAGGCTACCCGCCACTGGAAAAGATAGCAGCAGTTAATACAGCTTGTGCCACCCATCTTTATTTCCGTGTAATAAAATAAATGAGACGATCTTCCCTCTTTTAGTGGCATTTTCCCTCGTAAAATGGATATTTTAGAAAGTAATCCCCCTGTGTGAATAACTTTTTAGATAAATAAGATAAGCTGATTTATTTTAGCAGAGGGGTATGCCCATCCCCCAAAGTATTACTAACAATTAAATTCAAAGTAAAATGGCAAAAGCAGTAAAAAAAGCCGCTAAGAAAGCAGCGCCTAAGAAAGCAGCACCTAAAAAGGCGGCAAAGAAAGCAGCACCTAAAAAGGCAGCAAAAAAAGCAGCACCTAAAAAAGCAGCTAAGAAAAAATCGGCACGCAAACCTAATGCAGCCTTTATGATTCCCCTTACTTCAAGCCCTGCTCTGGCAGAAGTAATTGGTAGCAAGCCAATGCCCAGAACAGAAATCATCCGTCAGATCTGGAATTACATTAAAAAGAACAAATTGCAGGATCAGAAAAACAAAAGGATGATCAATGCAGATGCAAAATTAAAAACGCTGTTTGCCGGCAAGGCGCAAATATCAATGTTTGATCTTGCCAAAGTGGTAAGCAAAAACGTTAAATAAAATCTTGCGGTTGTATAAGCCAATCGACAGGGATGCCCGCGTAGCATCCCTGTTTTGTTTTTTAACCCGTCACTGGTATTTCACTGCAACAATACTGGCCATTCTTTTGTAATTTTCACTATGCAAGAGAATTCCTTTCTTCTTTACGGCGCCAATGGCTATTCGGGCAGGCTGATTGCCCGTTTTGCCACTCAATACAATTTGCAACCCATCCTGGCTGGCCGCAACAAAGAAGCCATTGCCGCATTGGCGCAGCAATTGCAACTTGATTACCGCATTGTTGATTTGAATGATGCACCCGAACTTGAAAAAACAGTGCGTGAAGTAAAACTGGTGGTTCATGCCGCGGGTCCATATGATCTAACTGCAAAACAAATGATTGCTGCCTGTATGGCTGCAGGAACTCATTACACAGACCTCAATGGAGATTTAGAAGTTTTTGAAATGATGCAGGGGTATGACCAGCAGGCCAAAGAAAAAAACATCATGGTACTGCCTGGCGCCGGCTTTGATGTGGTACCTACTGATTGTCTTTCGCTTTGGCTGAAAAACCGGTTGCCCGATGCCGATAGGTTGCAGATTGCCTTTGTAATATTGGGAAGTGGTCTTTCGCGGGGCACATCCATTACTACACTTCAAAAACTAGGTATGCCCGGTGCCAGCAGAAAAAACGGGAAGATAGTACCAGAACCCATTGGTGTACGCGGTATGTGGGTAGATTTTCCACCCGGCAAAGAAAAATCATTTATGATGAGTATACCCTGGGGCGATGTAAGCACGGCCTATTTTTCTACCGGTATTCCCAATATAGAGACCTATACCGGCATCAGCAAAGCTGTCTGGGTATTTCTGAAATTTCAGCCCTTGTACAACTGGTTTTTGCGCACTTCTTTTATGCACCGGCTCATTACAAAAATAATCAACAGCAAGTCGCCCGGTCCAAACGACGAGCGGCGCGATAAAGCGGTTAGCCTTATCCGTGCAAAAGTAACCAACCCAAAAGGCACAACATCGGAAGCCACTATGCGTTGTCCCGAAGCCTATTCGCTGACAGCACATACGGTACTGTTGATAGCAAAAAAAATATTGGATGGTCATTATACACCCGGCTACCAGACGCCTGCAAGCGCTTATGGCGCAGATCTTATCATGGAGATTCCGGGTGTGGAACGGCAATTGTTATAATGAAAGGCAGAGTAACGCTTCCGTTCAAAAATTGCAAATATTAGTTATTGTATTATTGGCCAGGTCATACCATTGTTAATGCCGGTAGCGCAAAGTTCCTCACCGGAGATCCCATAACAATGGCACCGCAGAATATTGTGAACGTGTATACACTACGGCCCTGCACAAAAATAATTGCGGTGCATATGGATACCATTAACCATTGTTTCATTAAACGGGACGATTTGAAAACCGTCCTGTCAGCAAAGTATTGGCAAAGCTGGCCAGCCAATCCTTCCGATGGTGAACAGATTGAAATCATATAATGTAAAATGGCTTTATGCAAAAAATCAAAGCGGTTATATTTGACCTGGACGGTACGCTGGCAAATACATTGCCATTGTGCATACAGGCGTTCAGGCAATCCATTGAACCCCTGGTGCAAAGGATATTAACGGACCAGGAAATCATAGCCACCTTTGGCCCATCTGAAGAGGGAACCATTATGGCATTGGCGCCTGGTTTTTATGAAAAGGGGTTGAACGATTACCTGCATTTTTATGAATCGCTGCATGCCATGTGCCCGCATTTGTTTGCGGGTATGGAAGCTATCCTGCAGACACTTCAGCAAAAGGAGCTGCCCATGGCAATGGTAACCGGTAAGGGGAAACACAGCACTGCATGCTCGCTCAAACAATTCAACGCACTGCAGTATTTCAGTATTATAGAAACAGGTTCTGCAGCAGGCCCGCGAAAGACAGAAGGCATACAATCCGTATTGGATCAATGGAAGGATATAGAAAAAGAAGCGGTTATTTATGCTGGCGATGCGCCATCTGATATAGAAGCCTGCAGGAGGGTAGGCATACCCGTTATAGCAGCGGCCTGGGCCGAAACGGCAGAACCAGCCAAACTGCTGCAGCTGTCGCCGGATGAAATATTCTATACTGTTAGCGATTTTGCCCGGTGGTTGTACGCTGGAATATGATGCAATGGTGATGGAAATATTATTTTGCAATCAGTGTGCTGATCAGCATATTCCGCCGAATGGTATTTCGTTAAATAACAATTCAATTACAGATTTTTCAGGATGGGTCAGGGATATTTGCGCAAAGTCCAGCTTTCGGATTTGTAAAAATAGCACCGTGAAACAGCCAAATGAAAAATCGCCCCATATATTAAATGCGTCATCTAATTTGCTGGGCATTTGTTTTATTGTACTTACTTCATTAAAGCTGCTCAAAAAAGCAGAGACCACCATCATTGATGAAATTACGGTGATTGCCATTGTTTTATTTATGGCCAGTTGTATTTTATCATTCCTGTCTATAAGGGGAGTAAATAAAAAAAGTGCCGTTTTTGAACAGGTGGCAGATATCATTTTTTTGGGAGGTCTTTCGCTGCTATTTTTAACAACGATTCTTTTTTCGCTCAATATCATTAAATGAGCAGGTGTTCTATGCCGTGCATCAGATCACTTCGTCTGTAAGCCTGAGCAATTTTTCACTGTTTATAATGGAGATATTTTTACTGGCGACTGCAACAATTGCTTCCTGCGCTAATTCATTCATGATCCTGAATACAGTTTCATAAGTGGTGCCTGCCAGGGAGGCAAGGTCTTGCCGGCTGAGCAATATATCAATTGCCCCGTTCTCAGTAACACCAAATTTTTCATGCAGCATGATGAGCGCCTGTGCCACTCTTCCCTTTACGGTCATGTGTGCCAGGTTGCGCATGTTTTTTTCTGATTCCTGTAATTCCTCTGCAAAGAACATCATGAGCCGGTAGGAAAATTCGTGGTTTACCTTTATTGTGGCATGAAAGAAATCAAGATCAATAAAACAAACGGTTGATGGTTCCAGTGCTGTGGCGGAGATAGGATATATCATGCTTTTGCCGAGACCGCGATGGCCAAGGATGGCGCCTTTTCCGGCAATGCGCAGAATGAGTTCTTTGCCGGTGCCCCATTTTTTATGCACTTTTACTTTTCCCTTATACACAAAATAGATACCCTCTACCGGGCTGCCTTCTTCAAAAAGCACAGCGCCTTTTTTTACCTCCATGGTTTTGCGGTGTATATCTAAGGCAGGCAGCCATTCTTTCAGGCAGAGGTTGCATAAGAAGCAGGAATGTAGATCGCACTGATGTTTACTGTTTTTCATGCCGCAAGCTTCAGAATAAATATTTATTCTGCAAGTATACTGTTAATAAGAATATGTCAGCCATTAAAATAACGGTAATCCCTAATGGAACGTTTGTGTAATAGACTCTTTGTTAGCCGTTGCCGCCATTAAGGCCGCAGAAAGGTTTACCACCTCGCCAATGATTATGATGGCCGGGTTTGACAGGCCTGCATATTGTGAACGGTAAGCAATATCACGAACGGTGCCGGTTACCATTTTTTGCCTGGCAGTTGTACCATCCTGTATGATGGCCACCGGTGTTTCACGCTTTCCGTTTTGCGCGAAAATTTCCATAATGGCTTCCAGTTTACTCATGGCCATTAGAATAACAACGGTGGCAGAGGATTGCGCTGCCAAAGCAATATCGGCCGAAATTTCACCGGATTGCGTGGTGCCGGTGGTTACCCAGAAGCTTTCATTAATTCCCCTGCAGGTGAGTGGTATCATGGCAGTGGCAGGTACGGCCAATGCGCTGGAGATACCAGGTACAATGCAAATTTGCATACCGGCGGCACGGGCGAACTCCATTTCTTCATGGGCGCGACCAAAGACAAATGGATCGCCACCTTTTAAACGCACTATCCGTGTGTACCGGTTTCCATACAGTATGATACGGTCGTTTATTTCCTGTTGCGACAATGCATGGCACCCATATCGCTTACCAACAAATTCCTTAATAGCGCCGGCAGGAGCGTATTCCAGCAGGCTCTCATTGGCCAGTGCATCATATAAAACAACATCAGCAGCTTCCAGTGCTTTTATGGCTTTAAGGGTTATCAGTTCCGGATCTCCGGGTCCGGCACCTACCAGGAATAATGTTGATTTCATATATTACAAAAAATAAAATGTGAAAAATAATATATTGGTTTGGCAAATTTAAGGAAATTCGGCATATATTTATGATATAAATCATATAACTGATCAATTTAAATGATCGCTGGATCTGAAAATGTGATATATATTTAAATATAATATGACGATTGTTTTTGCCTGTTCCGAATATATAAATCATTGATTATGAAAGTTGTAGTAATCGGCAACGGGATGGTTGGCTATAAATTTTGCGAAAAATGGTTGTCAAAGACAGCCGGCAGTGATTATAAACTAGTCGTTTTTGGTGAAGAACCCCGGCCCGCATACGACCGGGTTCATCTCAGCGAATATTTCGCAGGCAAATCGGCTGAAGACCTTTCCATGGCGCCCGCCGACTGGTATGCTGCCAACGGCATTACCCTTCACCTGGCAGACCCGGTAAGAACCATCGACCGGGATAAGAAAACCGTCCAGTCTTTCCGCGGCATTACTGAAACATACGATTACCTCATTCTTGCTACGGGCTCCGCTGCTTTTGTACCCGCATTGCCCGGAGTGGAAAAAGATGGCGTCTTTATTTACCGCACCATAGAAGATCTCGAGATGATGACGGCTTATGCACGCAAAGCCAAAACAGGGGCAGTGATTGGAGGCGGTTTACTTGGACTGGAAGCAGCAAAGGCACTGATGGACCTGGGTGTTGCCAATACACATATTATCGAATTCGCCCCGCGGCTTATGCCGAGGCAAATTGATGAAGCAGGCTCATCCATCCTGAAAAATAAATTGCAATCGCTCGGACTTCACATTCATACCAGTAAAAATACAAGTGAGATTACCGGCGAAGACTGTATCACCGGTATGCGTTTTTCGGACGACAGTATTATTGATGTAGATATGCTGGTGATATCTGCCGGTATAAAACCGCGCGATGAACTGGCAAAGCTGGCAGGACTGGCAACAGGCAGTCGCGGTGGCATTGTGGTAAATGAAAATATGCAAACGTCAGATCCATCCATTTTTGCCATCGGCGAATGCGCCCTGTACAACGGCATGATATATGGCCTGGTTGCTCCCGGTTATGAAATGGCTGAAGTGGTAGCTACCAATCTGTGTGGCGGCCATAAAACATTTACCGGGTACGATATGAGCACCAAACTAAAATTAATTGGTGTAGATGTTGCCAGTTTTGGCGAACCCTTTCTACCGGCAAGCGATGCACGCAGTGTGGTTTTTGAAGATACCATGAAAGGTATTTACAAACGCATTAATATAAGTCCCGATGGTAAACAACTGCTGGGAGGCATACTGGTAGGCGATGCCGCACAGTATAATATATTGCTGCAAACCTGTAAGAATAAAACCGTGCTGCCACCCAACCCCGAAGACATGGTGCTGGGCAACAGGAGCGGAACGGCGGAAAACGGCGCAGGCATACTGGGATTGCCGGGTGAATCTGTGATATGCAGTTGCGAAGGCATTACCAAAGATGATATCTGCAATGCAGTAGCAAGAGAAGGTTGCGAAACCATTGACGCAGTAAAGAAATGCACCAAAGCAGGTACAGGGTGCGGAGGCTGCTTACCCATGGTTAAAGACCTGATACAGTATACCATGAAAGCACAGGGTAAATATGTGCGTAATGTGCTGTGCGAACACTTTAATTACAGCAGGCAGGAACTGTATGACCTGGTACAGATTCATGGCCTTAAAACATACGACGAAGTACTGGATAACCTGGGCACCGGGCATGGTTGCGAACAATGCAAACCGCCGGTCGCTTCCATACTGGCCAGCCTCTGGGGTGAAATGATTTTAAAAAATGGAAATGATACCGCGCAGGACAGCAACGATCGTTTTCTAGCCAACATACAAAAGGGTGGTACCTATTCGGTGGTTCCCCGCATTCCCGGCGGAGAAATAACGCCCGAAAAATTAATTGTGATTGGCACCGTTGCAAAAAAATACAACCTCTATACAAAAATAACCGGGGGCCAGCGCATAGACATGTTTGGCGCACACCTGGGCGACTTGCCGGATATCTGGGAAGCACTGATTGCCGCCGGTTTTGAAAGCGGGCATGCCTATGGAAAATCGCTGCGCACGGTAAAGAGTTGCGTGGGAAGTACCTGGTGCCGTTTTGGACTGCACGACAGCGTTAGTTTCGCCATACGCATAGAAGAACGGTACCGCGGATTGCGCTCGCCACATAAACTGAAAGGTGGGGTAAGCGGTTGCATACGCGAATGTGCCGAAGCGCAAAGCAAGGATTTTGGCATAATCGCCACTGAAAAAGGCTGGAATTTATATGTATGCGGAAATGGGGGCAGCAAACCCCAGCATGCACTACTGCTGGCAGCAGATCTGGATGACGAAACATGTATCCGTTATATAGATCGTTTTCTTATGTTTTATATCAGAACCGCAGGGCCGCTTACCCGCACTGCCGTATGGCTCAACAAAATGGAAGGCGGTATAGACTACCTGCGCAACGTGGTGGTAAACGACAGTCTGAACATGAGTACACAATGGGAAAAAGAAATGCAGGTACTGGTAGACAGCTATGAATGTGAGTGGAAAGCCGCCATTGAAAATCCGGAAATAAGAAAACGGTTTACCCATTTTGTGAATGCACCCGAAGAAAAAGATCCATCCGTGCAATTTGAACCCATGCGCGGACAGAAAAAAGTAAGTGACTGGAAATAGATTATCAAAAATAACTGAAGTTTAGAAGAGAAAACCGAAGTTTCAAAAACTTCGGTTTTCTAGAGAACAAACAGCCTCACCGATTGCCTCCTTCAACGATTGTTTGCCTATTGATTGTATTTTATTACTGTGCAGCAAACCTGTAATTGCAGGCCTGCCCAAACTTTATAAATCAATATATGCAAACATTGACCTCTCCTGATTTATTGTCCTGGTTTGCCGCCTGCCGTACGGAAGATGTTCCGGAAAATGGCGGGGTATGTGTTAAATATAAGGACGAACAGATAGCGCTGTTTTATTTTACCCGCAAAAATGAATGGTATGCCACGCAAAATGAATGCCCGCACCGCAGGCAAATGGCCCTTAGCCGCGGCATGATTGGCGCCCAGGGCGACGAACCTAAGATTGCCTGCCCGTTTCATAAAAAAACATTCTCCCTGGCAAGTGGCGAATGCCTCAACGGCGATGAATGCAGCATCAGGACCTACCCGGTAAAAGTAGTGGAAGGAAAAGTGTATATCAAAGTAGAAGAAGCATAAAATAAAACCGGTACACTTTACTGTACCGGAAAGAAAATAAAAAACCCCGGCCGATGTGGAAGTCTAACCGGGGAGTTCGATTCTAAATTGACAAACAACCTAAAACCAAAACAAAACTATGCTGAAAAATTTAAAAAAATGGCATTTCATGTCATTAATGTTGCTTTCGAACCTGGTAATGGTTGAAGCACATGCGCAGTTTACATTATCGGGCCAGCTAAGAACAAGAACGGAAGTACGCAATGGCCTGGGCAACCTTGTATTGAAAGGTTCCAAAGCAGCTGCGTTTACATCGCAAAGAAGCCGGCTGATATTCGGTTACAAATGGGACAGGCTTACGTTTGGTGTATCTGTACAGGATGTGAGGGTATGGGGGCAGGACGCATCGTCCATCTCCAATGCAGATGGTAATCGCTTTATGCTGCATGAAGCATGGGCGGATTTGATGCTGGCCAATAAAGCAGATACTACCATTAAATTTAAATTGTTTGATTTAATGTCATTAAAAATAGGTAGACAGGAATTGAGTTACGATGATGTAAGGCTGATAGGCAATCTCGACTGGTTGCAACAGGGGCGCCGGCACGATATGGCGCTGCTAAAAACAGTACACAGGGGATGGCAGGTAGATATTGGTTATGCGTTTAACCAAAACAGTGATGCATTTGGTGTAACCGGCACTTCTTATGTACCAGCCAATTTACCTGCTTATGTAAAAAATTCATTGGGTACCCTGGTAGCAACACCTGCCGGCATACTTCCCCTGGCTGCTGCAGGCAATGCCAATAACAGCAGTGCCAAAACAGGAACGCCGGTCTGGACCAATCCGCCGGGTACCAACGGTGGCACACAGGATTATAAAAGTTTTACCAGCGTTTACATCAGCAAAAAATTTGGGCAGACCAAATTCTCAGGTTTGTTCTTCAACGACCATTTTGGTAAATATAAAATGGACTCTGTTGGCAGCGCAGGCGCAGGCTATGTATATGGAAGAAGGTTTGTATCTGCAGGAGCGGGTGATGATTTTGATTACACGGGCACCAATAGCCGCTTTACGTATGGTTTAATGATTAACAACACCATTGGTAATGCATCGGGTTTCGGAAAAATTGCTATCCAGGCTGCGTATTATGCACAATCAGGCAAGAACCGGGATGGCGTTAAAATGAAGAACGCTTATCATTATACGATAGCCGCTACTTACCAAAAAGGTAAAATCAGCGTAACTCCGGGTTATGATGTATTGAGCGGTAATGATGCGGCCACCGCAGAAGATGAAAAATTTGATCCTTTGTATGGCACCCCACACCGTCATTGGGGATACATGGATTATTTCTATGTAGGCACCGGATCTCCCGCGGGCGGATTGAAGAATCCGTATTTAAAATTAAAATACACAGGTAATGCACTTGCTTTTGGTATAGACCTGCACAGCTTCTCCCTTAACAAGGATATGAAGAAAGCAGATGCCACACTGGTGGGCAAACACCTGGGCACTGAAATAGATTTTTTGCTGAATTACAACATGAACAAGTTTACCAACATTGAACTGGGTTATTCTGTAATGAATGCTACTGCTAATATGGCTTTTGCAAAAGCACAGGCAACAACAGATATTGTTGCTGATACCTACCGGAGATCAGGAACCTGGTTTTATGCCATGCTGAAATTTACACCTGATTTCTTTTATGCAAAACCGGTAGCCATCAGGCAGTAAGAATATATCAGTTTAAAAAGAAGAACAGTTCTGATTGTAAACAACAAACAAAAAAGAATCATGAAATCCGCTATAAAAAAATTATCTCTTTTCATAGGCCTCTTAATGGTGGTGATAGCAGTGTTATCGTATAAAATGCCTGCGCCTGCAAGAAAGATTAAACTGGGGTTTATACCACTCACTGATTGCGCACCGCTGGTGGTTGCAAAAGAGCTGGGGCTTTTCGCGAAATACGGGGTTGATGTAGAGCTTTCCAAAGAAGCATCCTGGGCCGTTATCCGCGATAAAATATTAAATGGCGAACTGGATGGCGCCCATTGTCTGTTTTCTATGCCTTTATCAGTGTACACAGGTATTGGTGGTAAAGCGGGTGCTGAAATGAAAATCGCCATGATATTAAACAACAATGGCCAGGCCATTACTCTATCAAAAGATTTTTGCGGGTTGGTGGGTTTTAAAGAAGTTAATAAAGCCGCAGCAGCCGTTAAATCTGTACAGAGCCGCAAGGAAGTAACGTTTGCCATGACATTTCCCGGCGGCACCCATGATATATGGTTGCGTAACTGGTTGGCCGCAGCTGGTATTAACCAGAAGTCGGTAGGTATCATCACCATTCCGCCGCCGCAGATGGTGGCAAATATGCGGGTAGACAATATGGAAGGGTTTTGTGTGGGAGAACCATGGAACGGTGTTGCTGCCACGCAGAATGTTGGGTTCACGCATATTGCTTCACAGGATATCTGGAAAAACCATCCTGAAAAAGCCTTGGTGGTAAATTCAAATTTTGCGGCTACTGACAAAGAAGATTTGAAAAATGTAATGAAAGCTATTATTGAAGCTTCCAGGTGGCTGGATAATATGGGCAACCGTAAGAAAGCCGCCGGCTGGTTAACCAAACCCAACTATGTAAACGCCCCGCTGCAGGTAATAGAGGCCAGGCTGATGGGATCAAATGATTTGGGCTGCGATCTGGGTGTTCAGAAATATAAAGATGATTACATGACCTTTTATAATAACGGCATCGTAGCTACGCCCAGGAAATCATATGCCATCTGGTTTCTGGCCCAGTATGTACGTTTCGGGTATTTGAAAACCGATCCGGATTACACAGGAATTGCGAAAAAATTAATACTGGATGATTTGTTTGCTGAAGTAGCCAAAGAAATGTCGGTGCCCGTTCAGCCGGATATGCAACCCATAAAAACCACCTACGATGTGATTTTTGATCCAAACAATGTGGCCGCCTATCTGAAAACAACAAAGAGATGAACTGAACGGCTATGAACCGTCAATCATAAGCAAAAAAACAAACAATATGAAAAAGATATTCTCAATAAAAAATTTATTATCCATACTGTACTTTGCTGCAGGCATGGCGCTGATAGGTGGCATATGGGAATGGGTTGCACACTTAACCCAAAATGAAATACCCACTCCAAAAATGACCTGGATTGTTTTTAAAGAAGTGTTGCAAAACCCCATGCAAAATGATCCTGATACAAAAGGTATCGGCATAAAATTGCTGAGCTCACTTGCGCGTGTTGGTATTGGTTTTGGCCTGGGAAGCCTGGTTGCTATTCCTTTGGGATTAATTATGGGGACCAATAAGATTGTTATGAATATAATCAACCCCATCGTACAATTGCTTCGCCCGGTATCTCCGCTGGCATGGTTTCCGCTGGGCCTGGCCATTTTTAAAGATTCTCCGCATGCAAGCATTTTCATGATTTTTATTTGCGCATTATGGCCCACGGTAATTAACACGGCTTTTGGAGCGTCATCTATTTCACAGGATTATAAAAATGTGAGTAAGGCATATGGCTTCTCTACCTGGAAATATATTATAAAAATCATGTTGCCATTTACGTTGCCGCATATCATTACCGGGCTACGGCTTTCTATCGGTGTGGCCTGGATGGTAATTGTTGCAGGCGAGATGCTGTCGGGAGGGATTGGCCTGGGTTATTTTGTTTGGGAAGAAGGGTTTAATGGCGGAAGTGTAGCAAAGATTTTAGTGGCCATTATTATCATAGGCCTTGTGGGATTATTGCTGGATAAATGTTTTACCTGGTTGCAAAAAAGATTCAGCTATGCGGTATAGCGAAATAATAAAAAGACAGGTATGACTAAAAAAAATATATCCAGGGCTTTATTGGTAGCCATAATAATTGGAAGCCTGCTGAACCTGATAAACAGTTATGATATTTTTATTGAAGGCAGATTCACCGGCAGGAATATAATTAAGATCACCCTTACTTTCATCACCCCTTTTTGCGTTTCGCTGTATTCATCCATGAAAGCGGCAAAGCAAGAAGTATAAAAACTGATTAATACAGGGCTGAGTAAACAAATTAAAAACTTAATTAAATGAGCATGGCAAATATTATATCACCGGGTCAGCTGACCGAAAATAGAAACGAAGTAGCTGACAGCATATTGGCACCGGCGTTAAATACCAACAGCATTGAAGTAAAAAATGTAACGGTAAGTTTTAAAACACCGAAAGGTGTTTATACGGCAGTAAAAGACATTGACATTACTGTAAAAAAGGGAGAAATCATTTCATTGATTGGTCACTCTGGTTGTGGTAAATCTACGCTGATGGGTACCATCAGTGGTATGGTGAAGCCGTCAGAAGGAGAAGTATATGCAAATGGGAAAAAAGTAACCAGCCCCGGTCCAGACAGGGGCATCGTGTTCCAGAACTATTCTTTACTGCCGTGGATGAGCGTGTATAAGAATATATATGAGGCCGTTGATTCGGTTTTGTCGGAAAAGTCTTCCACTGAAAAAAAGAAACTCGTAGAGAACAACCTTAAAATGGTAAACCTGTGGGAACATAAAGACAAATTGCCCGGTCAATTATCCGGAGGCATGAAGCAACGGGTAGCAATAGCGCGGGCATTTTCCATCAATCCATCAGTTCTTTTACTGGATGAGCCATTTGGTGCGCTGGATGCTTTAACAAAGAGTGCTATGCATGTTGAGTTGTTGAAATTGTGGAACCTTGATCACCGCGAAAAAACCATTGTAATGGTAACGCACGATATTGAAGAAGCCATTTTTTTGTCGGACAGGGTAGTGGTAATGAACAATGGCCCGGCTGCCACCATTAAAGAGATTGTAGACGTGCCTTTGCTACGGCCGCGTAACAAAAAAGATATTGTTCACAGTACAGAGTATATGCATATTCACGATAAATTATTGAATCTGCTGATTGATAAGTTCTCCATTGATGATATAGATTGATGATATAGCCTAAACTGAAAACACAGCCACCAGCATTAAAAAATAATAAAAACAGCAACAGTAATGAACCAGCCTTTAAACAAACTGAACATCTTTTCCGGCAAAGGAATACAAATGAAAACCTTTCATATTACATGGCTTACTTTTTTCTTTTGCTTTTTTGGATGGTTTGGTATCGCGCCTTTAATGCCCATTGTGCGCGAACAGTTACACCTGGATAAATCACAGATAGGTAATATCACCATTGCTTCTGTGTCTGCAACTATACTGGCCAGGTTGCTCATCGGCCGTTTGTGTGATACACTCGGGCCGCGTCTATCCTACAGTATTTTACTGGTACTGGGCGCCATTCCTGTTATGACCATCGGGCTGGCCAATAGCTATGAAAGCTTTATACTCTTCCGTTTTGTAATTGGTATTATAGGCGCCTCTTTCGTAATAACACAGTTTCATACTTCTGTGATGTTTGCCCCTAATATTGTTGGTACTGCCAACGCGGTGGCAGGTGGCTGGGGTAACCTGGGTGGCGGCGTAACGCAATTGGTAATGCCACTGATTGCTGCTGCCTTTGTTGGCCTCGGTTATGTAGACAAAGCAAACTCCTGGAGATACGCCATGATTGTACCTGGCGCCATTCTTCTGCTTATGGCGTTTGTCTACTACCGGTATACCAAAGACACCCCGGCGGGCAATTACAGCGAGATACAACGTGAAACCAAAGAAAAAAAGAAAGGCAGCTTTGTAGCCGCCATGAAAGACTACCGGACCTGGGTACTGGCGCTGGCTTATGCTGCATGCTTTGGCATTGAGATAACGGTGGACAACGTAGCGGCCATTTATTTTGTAGATAATTTCAAAGCCTCTGTGATAATGGCCGGTGCACTGGCCAGTATTTTTGGTTTTATGAATTTATTTGCCCGCGCATTGGGCGGCATCTTCAGTGATAAGATTGGCAGGCAATATGGTTTGCGCGGCAAGGCTCTGTTGCTCGCGGGATTTCTTGTGCTGGAAGGTTTTGGAATCATGCTGTTTGCCAAATCGGGCAATTTAACCATGGCCATTTTTTCGATGCTGCTGTTTGCCCTGTTTTTGAAAATGGCCAATGGTACCACTTACTCCATTGTTCCCTTTATAAACAAAGAAGCCATTGGCAGTGTAGCTGGTATAGTGGGCGCAGGCGGAAACATTGGCGCTATGCTGGTGGGGTTTTTGTTTAAGTCGAAAAGTATTTCATACACCCAGGCATTTACGTACATCGGTATTGGCGTAGCTGTAATTGGTTTGCTTGTTTTGTTAACCAGGTTTTCGCCTGCCAGCAAAGAAGCCACCATATCTGCAGAGCCGCAGTTTGCCTGATGCGCAACAAACCGTGCAAGGGCAGAAGCCGTTGTGCGTTGAAAAGAGATTTCAGAACAGGCATACATGACCAGCCTGCAGGGAGAATAAAAAATACATTAGATGCCGGAAAACAATCAGTCTGCTATATCCACCACCTGCTGCTACTGCGGCGTTGGTTGCGGTATAGTGGTGCACAAAGAAAAGAATGGCAGCCTTATGGTGGAAGGGGATAAAACCCATCCGGTCAACAAAGGCATGCTGTGCAGCAAGGGTATGAACCTGCATTACACGGTAATGGATAAAAGCGATCGGTTGCTCTATCCCGAAATGCGGTATGGAAAAAACCAGCCACGGCAACGTGTTTCATGGGATACCGCACTGGAAAGAACCGCCGCCGTTTTTAAAACGCTGATAGAAAAATACGGCCCCGATTCGGTTGCCTTCTATGCATCGGGCCAATGCCTGACCGAAGAATACTATGTAGTAAATAAACTGATCAAAGGATTTATTGGCAGCAACAACATAGATACCAATTCGCGGCTTTGTATGAGCAGTGCCGTGGTAGCCTATAAAATGAGCCTGGGCGAAGACAGCGTACCGGTCACCTACGATGATCTGGAACTGGCCGATTGCATTTTTGTGGCAGGCGCCAACCCGGCATGGTGCCATCCCATATTGTGGAGAAGGGTAGAAGCGGCACGCGAGAAAAATCCCGCGATGAAGATAATCGTGAGCGATCCGCGGAAAACACAAACCTGTGCAGCCGCCAACCTGCACCTGCAATTAAACCCGGGTACCGATATCGTATTGCACCATGCCATTGGCCGCTGCCTGGTTGAAGAAGGTGATATTGATGTTGATTTTATACGACTGCATACCGAAGGCTTTGAAAAATACGCACAAACGGTCATGCAAAGAACCATTGCAGAAGCCGCAGCTATCTGCGGTATAACGGAACAGGATATACGACAGGCTGCAGCTTATATTGGCAATGCCAAAGCGTTTATTTCTATGTGGACGATGGGACTGAACCAGAGTGTGGTTGGCGTAAACAAAAATCTTTCCCTCATCAACCTGCACCTTATTACCGGTCAGGTGGGCAAGCCCGGTGCAGGGCCGTTTTCATTAACCGGTCAGCCCAATGCAATGGGCGGCAGGGAAGTTGGCGGACTTTCCAATTTATTACCTGCACACCGCAACCTTGCCAATGCAACTGATCGCGCAGCCGTAGAAAAATTCTGGCAGATCCCCCTGGGAACCATTCGGCCACAACCGGGTTTAACAGCCACTGAAATGTTTGATGCATTGGAAGCGGGTACATTAAAAGCAATTTGGATCATGTGCACCAATCCGCTGGTAAGTCTGCCCGATTCAAAAAAAGCTGAGAAGGCATTGCAGCAGGCAAAATTTGTGGTGGTGCAGGAGGTCAGCAACAAACCGGAAACACTGAAATATGCCGATGTGGTATTACCGGCAGCCGCATGGACAGAAAAAGAAGGCACCATGACCAATGCCGATCGGCGCATCAGCTATCTCAATAAAATTACCAGCGCACCCGGAGAAGCCTTGCCCGATGCAACCATCATCTGCCAGTTTGCGCAGAAAATGGGATTTGCAGGATTTGGCTATGAAAAAATGGAAGACATCTATGCGGAGCATTGCGCACTTACCGCCGGCACCCATATAGATATCAGCGGGCTGAGTTATAATGTTTTGAAAAATAATGGACCCGTGCAATGGCCATATCCCTCCGGTGCTACCGGCAACGGCACAGCGAGACTGTTTGCGGATAAGAAATTCTATACCCCTTCGCAAAAAGCCATTATTCATTCATTTCCTGATAACAACGAAAGCGAACAGCCAGATGAGAAACATCCGCTGGTACTCACCACCGGTCGCATACGCGATCAGTGGCATACTATGAGTAAAACGGGTAAAGTAAACAAACTGAAACAACACTACAGCGAGTGTTTCATAGAAATACATCCCGATGATGCTGCGGCAGCCAATATCCGCGAGCATGATCTTGTGGAAGTATTTAACAACAATGGCAATACACGCGTTAAAGCAAAAATTTGCCCGGATATTAAAAAAGGCGTGGTCTTCATGCCCATGCACTGGGGTAAAATTCTAAACAGTGATCTGCATCGCGCCAATAATTTAACCAGTAACCGGCTTGATCCGTTGTCTAAACAACCCGATTTTAAGTATAGTACGGTAGGCATACGGCGGTATAAAAAACCGGCGCAAAAAATAATTGTTATCGGCGCTGGCGCCGGTGCGTTTGGTTTTATAAAAAGCTACCGTGCATTGAACGCAGAGGATGAGATAGACGTATTCAGCAAGGAGAACCTGCCTTTTTACAACCGGGTATTACTGCCCGATTATATTACCGGCGCCCAGCCATGGGAACATTTGGTAAAAATGAAAAGCGGCGAAGAGTTTACCTACAATATCCGTTTACACCGCGGCATTGGTATAGAAAAAATAGACCGGGAAAATAAACTGGTCTATGACAGCACTGGTATTCCGCACCGTTATGATATATTGATAATGGCTACCGGAAGCCGTGCTGTCATGTTAAAAGATGTGCCGCCATTAAAAGGCATTTTTACCATGCGCAGCCGCATGGATGCCGATAATTTTAAAAATCATATCAACCCGGCAGCCGGAAAAGTAGTAATTGTAGGCGGCGGTTTACTGGGTATTGAACTGGCGGCATCACTGCAGGAAACAGGCGTGGAAGTGATCATTATACAACGTATTTCGCGTTTAATGGATCGCCAGCTGGATCCTTTGGGCAGTCAGTTGCTGCATGAGGAGCTGGCAGACAAAGGCGTTCAGATCTATTACAATGATGAGATAGAACGTTTCCTGGGGAAAACCAGTATAGAAGGCATCCGCTTAAAAAGCGGGCTGAGTATGGGTTGCCAGGCAATTGTAATAGCAGTGGGTACCATACCCAATTCCGGACTGGCGAAAGATTCGGGCTTTGCCTGTAACAGGGGCGTTTTGGTAAACGAGTACCTGCAAACAAATGATCCTGCCGTATATGCCATTGGCGAAATAGCCGAATTTAACGGGTTCCTGTATGGCATTACCGCAGCCGCCGAACAACAAGCGCATATTGTTGCCCGTCATATCAGCGGCGATATTGGTCAGTACTACCAGGGTTCCCTGTTAATGAATATCCTCAAAATGCACGGTACAGATGTTTGTTCATTGGGACTGGCAGAAGCACCCGAAGACCCGGCTTACGAAGAAGTGGTATTTATAGACAAGGCAAAAAGATATTATAAGAAATGTATCATTCACAACGATCGGCTGGTGGGGGCTATACTCATAGGCGATAAATCGGAGTTCCTTGAATTCAGGGACCTGATAGAAAATAAAATTGAACTGAGCGACAAGAGACTACAACTTTTGCGTAGTGGAAAAAAAGCCGAACCCGTGATTGGAAAACTGGTTTGCAGTTGCGCAGGAATAGGAGAGGGCAATATCATCAATAAAATAAAAGAAGGTTGTGCAGACCTGGTGCAGTTATGCCAGCTTTCAGGTGCAGGCATGGGTTGTGGCAGTTGCCGCCCCGAAGTAAAAGCCATCCTGGAAAAAGAAACTGTTTTCCAGGCTCAACCCGTAGCAGGCATCTGAGCAGGAAAAAATAAAATGCTAAAAAAAATTGTTATAAGTCAAAATAAAAGCGATGAATGAAATGAGTATTGTATATCCGCAGCCGGGCTTCCTGTTGGAAAATATATTATCGGTTGATACCGTCTTTTTCAATTTTGAAGATGATTTTGTGGAAGACAATGTACGGTGCATACCCATGATCGTACGATTTAAACTGGATGCATGCGGTATAAAACTGAAATTGCAGGAATGGAGTAAAATGAATATCGCAGAAAGAACATTGCTTGCGCAAAAAAAATGTTCCACCATCCGCGAAATCAACCAGTACCGTCAGTATTTACGGGAATTGGTAATGAAGCGTACCGGCACACCGGCAACTGATTTACCGGTAGATAAAAACCCCGACTGGGCAATTACCGGTAAACTGCCACTTGCCCTGCTGGAACAGACTGCCGTTTTTGGCTGGCATATTTCATTGCGCCAGTGGAACCACCTCAGCAATCTGCAACGTTTTGTTCTTTTAAAACTTTGCAGGCCCGGGCATGAGAACAGGAACTTTCCCATCGCTTACCGTGAATTCGGTTTAGCTTAAACATTCTGCTATGCGCCACGCTTTTCAGTTTAAAATAAATTTTACGGGTGGAATTATTTCACCCGGTTATCTGTATGGCTTATTGCAAAGCCTGCAACAGGCCGGTCTCACGGAAGTGCGGTTTGGATTGCGCCAGCAGTTGCTGGTAGATGTATCGGCAAAAGAATACACGCCCGTAGTAAATGCATTGAACCAGGCCAATATTGAATACGAGATTAATAAGGATGATCAACCTAATATTACCAGTTCTTACCCCGCAGCAGCCATCTTTATAAAAGAAACCTGGCTGGGAGAAGGTGTTTATAAAGATGTTTTTGATTTGTTTGACTACCAGCCCGCACTAAAAATAAATATTACCGATAGCAACCAGACCTTTACGCCATTTTTTACAGGCAACATCAACTGGATTGCTTCTGTACATACACATTTCTGGTGGCTTGTTATCCGCTTTCCAAAAACCAATACACTCTTTTACTGGAAAGATCTCATTTACACCAACGACATCGCCAAACTATCACTCGCCGCTGAGAAAGCCATTTTGCAGCATCCTGTTTTGTATTACGACAACAGTATTGCCGATGGTAACCAGTTGTATGAGATGGTGACAGCAAATGCCAGTTTTATTTCGAGGCCAGTTACAGAAAAATTAGTATTGCCTGCATTTAAACTGCCATACTATGAAGGTTACAATGATTACGGTAATAAATCATGGCTGGGTATTTACAGGCGCGACGAAATGTTTGACATCGATTTCCTGAAAGCCATCTGCCGTATTTGCCTTGAAACAAAAGCAGGTGAATTGTATGCTACTTCCTGGAAATCCATCATTATAAAAGGAATAGAAGAGAGACACCGGCCGCAATGGGGTTTTATTCTGGGTAAATACCGGATAAATGTACGGCATGCGTCTAATGAACTGAACTGGCAGGTAGAAGATGGCAACAATGAAGGACTTGCTATCAAGCGACAGGTGATTCGTCAGTTCGATAAGGAAGATGTGCGCACTTTCGGTTTGTGTTTTGCAGTTAAAACGCAACCGAAATCGGGGGTCTTTGGTTCGGTATTGGTAAGAAGGCAATTTGCTCTTGTACGCGGACAGCTGAAACCACTGGAGAAATATGATATCCTGTATGCTGCCGGATTCAATCCTAATTCAAAAGAATTTATATTATTCAGAGGTAATGTAGACAAGGAACATATTGCTACTTACCTGATTGCTATTTGTAAATATTATTACGGGCAGGAAGATGAAAACAAACTATTGCCCGGCAGCAGCTATACTCCTGAAACGGGCGATGAAAAAACTGAAACGCCCGTTAAGATCTCTTATCAGTGCCGGCATTGTTTAACGATTTACGATGAAACGCTGGGCGAGCCGCATAACCAGGTACCACCGGGTGTATTGTTTGCTGATCTTCCGGAAACTTATTGCTGTGCACTGTGCGATGCGCCAAAAACAGATTTCGAAAAAATAGAAACAATAGACGCCGGTTTACAAACCGTTTAGTGCTGCATGCGTATTTATATTGCTGAAATATTTTTTTTGATCCGCGGTTAAAGGCAGTGTGGCTGCCTGAAGTATTTCAAGCACGTGTTTCATGCTATGTCTCTCCAGCCGGTTTGTTTTTTGCAGTAAATCAATGGCAGCCAGACCTGCAGCGCTGTAGATGCCGCAAAGGGGTTCAGCAACACCATCATTGGCAAATACATGTGCAGCAGCCGTATGTTCCAATGAAAAACCAAGCAACAACTGAAGTATATTGGTTTGCATCAGCGGCATATCGCAGGCAAGTATAAACAAGTCGTCACCGGGATATTGCTTGTGTACACTTAGAACGCCGCGCAAAGGACCCCGCACATCAATACCGGTATCATCTTTTACCAATTGTTTTACCGGGAACACATTGCTGTAAGTGTTGAACTGATCTTCATTGACCGAGATCAAAACCGGCAGTTGCAGTTCAGCCATTTTACCGGCTGCTGCCTCCGCCCAGGTTGCCGACTGTAAGGCGATCATGCCCTTGTCGGAACCCATCCTGGTACTTTGTCCGCCACATAAAATAACACCCAGCATGCTGCTTTTTTTTATTGTAAACCGGTTTGCCGTAATTACATTGCAGAGTGGCGTTCCGCATTGTCTGAATGCCCGAGATTTTTTTCGGGATTAATGCAGTCGCGTACTGTTTGTTTCAATTCCTTTATCTCCGGGAACCCGCCATATGTTTTACGATCAAATAAAATGTTTTCATTGACACTAATGCGGAATACCCCGCCCTCTGTTGCCGGCTGTAATAAAACACCTTTCAGGTCGTCGGTAAAAGTAGTCAGCATTTCCTGTGCCATATACGCAGCCCGCAGCATCCAGCCGCATTTGGGACAATATTCAATGGTGATCACTGGTTTCATGCTGTAATAATTTATACGGCAAAGTTAGTTTTAAACATCAGATTCCGACGCCCAAAAAAGGTTAACCTGGTTCTTTCCTGTAAATTATTATTTCAACGCGGCGGTTGCCGCTCAGCCCGGGTTGATCGTGCGTGATGCCCCTTCCTTCTGTAATAATAATGCCTGCCGGTATTTTTATGGCATCCGACAGGAACTTTTTGACTGACAATGCCCGCTTTTCGGAAAGTGCCAGGTTGTGTGTTACAGTGCCTGTACTATCTGTATATCCAATAACTTTTATCGCGTTAATGTTTGAAATGGATGTTTGCCCGAAATAATTTTCTATAATGGCAGGGGATGTTAACTTATCGCTGTTCACAGCAAAATTGATACTGCCCAGCAACAGCGTATCATTTCTGGGCGGTGCAACGGGCATACTTTCTTTCCGGTAAACAACCTCTTCCGTTTTTTCGGCCGGGAACACATGGCGCTCACGGGCATTCAACAGAGCGTCCAGTCTTGCCTGGTAGCCGGTGCATTGCTGTACTGTTTGCCCGGCAGGTTCCAGCATCAGCTGGTCTATATAATATTCAATGTACTTTACCCCTTTGCCCGCCTGTTCAAGAATTTGTTGGTTGGGTACGGGTGAAAAATTACCAATCAATAAAAATTTTTCCTTACCGGTAGCGGTAAATGGAATGGTTGTTTTATACCAGCCTCTTTTTTGTTTTTGTACCATGCTATTACTGCTGTCGGAAGTTTCGGTTATCAACAGCAATGTATCTCTTCGTGTATGGTATAATGTATCGGGAAAACGGATCCCCAGCCAGGCGGGGTTGAATGCTGACTGCGTTGGATTCACGTAAAAAGTAAATGTATAGGGCTGGCCTGCTGTTAACGGGCACAGTAATTTCGTTTGCCAGTAGATGCGCACTTTTCTTTGCACTGCAACAATCATGGAAAGGGCGTGTTTGCCATCGAATGGGTGAATAGCTGTATGCTGGTAGCCATACGGATAATTGCTGACTGAATACCAGCCTGCGGGTGAACAGGGTATATTGGCTTCGCAATAATTGGCCACTTCAAAAGATGGATTGGGAATAAGGTTTTGCGAATAAGCAACAGGAGCGGTTAACAAAGTCATAAACCAAAGCAATATGTTCACCGGTCGTGCACCAGGCAAGCCTGCAGTATATTTCTCATCTAATAATATCATCAGCTAAAATCTATTTCAAAAATAACCGAAGTCTTGGAGACTTCGGTTATTTTATCATTTATGCTGGTCTGTTTTGGGAACTAGTTTTTGGTAATGGTGAATTAAAAGTAAATAACCGAAGTCTTTGGAGACTTCGGTTATTTTATCATTTTATGCTGGTCTGTTTTGGGAACTAGTTTTTGGTAATGGTGAATTAAAAGTAAATAACCGAAGTCTTTGGAGACCCCGGTTATTTTATCATTTTATGCTGCTCTGTTTTGGGAAACTAGTTTTTGGTAATGGTGAATTCTACACGCCTGTTTATCTGGCGTCCGTCATCGGTATCATTGCCGGCAACGGGTTTTGATTCACCATAGCCGTGCGAAACGATTCTGCCCGGCGCTATTCCTTTTGAAACAATGTATTCGCGCACTGATTTTGCCCTGTTATCACTGAGTATAAAGTTATACTCATCAGAGCCTTTGCTGTCTGTATGCGCGCTCATTTCAATTTCAATGGCCGGGTTGTCATTTAACAATGCTACCACACGGTCAAGTTCTATAAATGATTCGGTACGCAGATCGTATTTGTCGAAGTCGAAAAACACGTTGTTCAGCCTCACTACCTGTCCAACTTCAATAGGAGCCAGGTAAAGATCTTTGTGTATTTCGCGGTGGCCGGCTTTTACCAGCGAATCCAGGTTCAGGTTTTCTGATATGGCAAAGAAATGATCGGCAGAGGCCCGGATGCTGTAATTTTTATCGAATGGCAATACTATTTTAAAGGCCCCGTCGGATGCACCGGAAATTCCATTGCCGGCAATTGCGCCATCCGGCAACGTTTCATACACCAGCGATGCGCTCAGCGGTTGTTTTGTTTTGATATTGTATACATTGCCGCTCACCAGCAAAACCGGTTTGGGTCTTTCTTTCTCTAATAATTTTACACGCACAATATCACTTTCGCCCAATGTGTTTAAACTGGTGGTTAAATAAGCATATTCGCCACCGGCGTCCAGCGTAAAAAATGCGTCCCAGCTATCTGTATTAATGGGACTGCCCAGGTTTACCGGATCGCTCCATTTTTGCCAGCTGTTATCGAGGCGTTTTGTCATCCAGATATCATTATCGCCAATGCCACCATCACGGTTGCTGCTGAAATACATGGTTACGCCATCGGGTGCCAGGTAAGGCGTCATTTCATTTGTTTCAGGCGAATTTATTTTCTTTCCCAGGTTTTTTGGTTCCGTCCAGGTTCCATCTTTGGTAAGGAAACATACAAACAGGTCGTTGTCTGCGCTGCCCTGGTCGGGTGTCATGTACAACAGCAAGGTCTGTCCGTTGTGACCCATGGTGGCACCCGACTGGCGGCCCCTGTCGTACTTGTTATAATTTTTTATCATCAGCGCATCCGGTTCGCCCCAGTTGCCGTTTTCCCCGAGGGTACATATGCTTACCCCTTTGCCGTTATAGGCGCCGTCCATAAATGCACCTCTTATTAGTATCCGGTTGTTATCGGGCGATATCCAGTAAACGGCATTGTATTGTACGGTATTGAGCGGGTAACCAAGGTGTACCGCTCTGCTCCATTTGCCGGTACTATCTCTTTCGGAGAACCATATATCCTGCGAATTAGGAACTGATCTGTATTTGGTATTCTTTGGATTGTTCTCGCAAATAAAGAATAACAAATTACCATCGGCAGAAACGGTAGGCCTTAATTCAGCAAGCGAAGTATTAACGCTGGCGCCTAAATTTTCTATTTTCAGGATGGTGTTGGCATTGATAATATTGTCTTTTTGAGCTATCAGCCCTCCCGATGTATCGGGGTTGTTTGCGGTTGCACCGGCAGTATTAGCGGAGGCGGTGAAGGAAGGCTGCGCTGCTGCATAATGTATACAGGCAGACAGCAACATAAGGGTTATTACGGATTTCACGATATTGGGTTTGCTCCCAAAATAATACAAAAATGCCGGTAATTATAGTCCGGGAACGGAAATTCTGTGAAAAGGCCGGTTGTTTCGGTAACCGGATGTCTATTTAAAATAAATAGCTGCAGGGCAACAATATATCAGCTGTAGCGGTCGTTGCGCCAGGGGTATGCGGTATTGGAATAGCCCCGTTCTTCCCAGAAACCGCGTTTGTTTTGTGTAAGAAACTCAATGCGATTTATCCATTTGGACCCTTTCCATGCATAGAGCTGCGGTGTTATCATTCTTACCGGCCCGCCATGTTCCGGCGGAAGCGGTTGTCCTTCTACGGTATGAACAAGCAATACATCGGGTTTAAGGGCTTCTTCCAGCGAAATATTGGTGGTGTAATCATCGTAACCATAACACAAAATATGGCTGGCATTTTCGTTAGGCATAACCAGTGCAGCCAGGTCAATCAGCCGGACTCCTTTCCAGTTAATATCTAGTTTAGACCAGGTGGTTACACAATGAAAGTCGGAGGTATCGGAGGTCTGCGGCAGCGCCATAAAATCTTCCCAGTTTAACGTAACCGGATGTTCCACTGCACCATCAATCACCAGTTGCCAGTCTCTCTTATCAATGTCCGGCTGCAGCCCAAGGTCGAGTACCGGCCATTTTTTTGTGATGGTTTGTCCAACCGGTAAAACCGGCATACCATGCCGGTTAAGATTGCCAGACCCCATCGGTCTGGCATCTGAAACAGAAGGTGTTTGCTGTATCTTTTCTTCAAACCTTGCCTTTAGTTTCATCCTGGCTTCCACTACCCGTTTTAGTTTATCTGATTCTTCCATGGCATGCTTGTTTGTCTTAATTATTTTTTACCGCTTTTACCTGCTACCCATAAAAGGCTGTTGATGATCAAACGGTTTTGGGTTTCATTGGCAAACTGAAAAGACAATTCTTTGTTGGTCTTGTGCTCGTAATCAATATCGTTGTGCCCCATATTGAAGTAGATCATATTTTAGTGTGTATTTGTCCATACAACCGGGTAGTAACCGCTGTGCCAGATTTCATGCAGTTTGGGGCCCGTTCCCAGTGGAAAGCTGGTGCTGTCTATCGATAACAAAATTTTGATGGAATCGTTGGTGCGGAGATCCCTTTCCCAGCTATACCATTCATTGGGTGCTGATCTGAATGTATCGGGCAGTTGTTTCATGGCCGGGTGTGTTTTATCTTCTACCCGCAGCACAGCAGGCACCGGGCGCCAGGTATTGCCTTTGTACTGGCCTGAGCCTATGAAATCGTTGTGGTACCAGTTCCAGTTCTGCGGGTATGCGGAAGGGGTTAATGCAAAACCTGCAAAATGGAAACCCATCCAGCCACCGCCATGTTCCATGTATTGCTGAAAAGCAGCGCGTTGTTCGGGCAGTTCGGGCCGGGTATCAAAAAATAACACCACCTGGTAGTTGGCCAGGAATTTTTCATTGAGGTTGTCCCAGTTATTGGTAGAATCATAGATGAAATTAAATTTCCTGGCCATTTCCGGAAACCATTTGTTGGCTTCATGTACAAAACTGATATGTGCCTGGTCCAGTTTGGCTGTATAAAAAGAAATCACTTTAAACGGTTTGTTTTTTTGTGCATGGCAAAACAGGATTGCCAGCAATAACATACCGGTGAACAGGCTTTTTATTACGGTTCGGGCGAGGCGCAAGGCTGCAGGGGTTTAATTATTTAAAAGATAAAGAACCAGGTGGATTTTACATTTCACTTTGTTACCGGTCGCGTTGTTTCATCGCTTTTACAATCCTGGTTGTGCGCTTGTTTGCCCGGGCTTCATTCAAAGATATAACAGCCCAGGCCGCCGCGGGTATCCAGCCTACAATGGTTATCTGCAAAAGCAGGCAGAGCATACCAGTGAGTATTCTACCCCTTAACAAAAAGGAAAGCCAGGGCAGCAAAATAGCTATCAGTGTCATGGCAGCGGTTATATCAATAATAAAATTGAATAAAATTAAAGGCTAAAGTTTTAATCAGCCAATGGCTTTACCTGAATGTTGCGGTAGTACACGATGCTTTTTGGGTCATGGCCCTGCAAAGCAAAAGTGCCACTGGACAACATACGGTCTTTTGATTTCGGTATTTCCGGCTCTGTGTAATCCACCACGGTTTTGTCGTTTATTTTTATGGTGATTTGTTTGCCCTGCACTTTAATATATTCTGTATACCACTCATTGTCTTTTACATACACTTCTTTTACATCTTCAATGCCATACAGGCTACCGGTTCTGCGCCAGTCTGTATGCGAATTATTCACCTGCACCTCGTATCCCTTTGAAGGCCATCCGCCCTGTTGAAAAGCCGTATGAATGTAGATGCCGGAATTGGCGCCGGGCATTGTTTTTACCTCCGCTTTAAACTCAAAGTTTTTAAAATTGTGATTCAACACATCTCCGTCGTAAAATAAATGAGCGGTATTACCGTGTACGATTATCATACCGCTGTCTGCTGTAAAAGTGGAAGCATTGTCGCCTACTTTCCAGCCGTTGAGTGATTTGCCATCAAACAGTGGTATCCATTTATCGGCCTGTTTGCGGGTGACGGAAAAAGACAAAAGGAAAACGAGTATTACTGCACAGGAAAAATATTTTTTCATCGTCGTATGATTTATGAGCAATTTTTTTGCAGCATGAAACTACAATTTTTTGACTACATAAGATTAAGATAAGATTAAAAGACCCGGGGGCGGCTACTTAATCGGCAGAATACGGGGATTCGCCTATTTTATCTGTTTTCTAACCCCGCATTTATTGTAGTTGCATGCTTATTGCAATCAGTACAAATGTTCCGGCCGAAGCAAATAAATTAAAAAATTATTAAAAGCATTTTTTTATACTAACTATTACCCATACACTAAATCGTATGATCCGGTTAAAATTGAATTAAACCCTTTCCTGGCAATCAGCATATGGCAACAATTTTTACAGACTTGCCGTAGTATTAAAGAACCCCCTTATTTGCTTTGCTGCTGCAATTAATATTGCAGGCACCGGTACAAAATACCGGCATGAAATCTTTTTTGCCAGGCAAACGGTTCTTGATAATTAAAGTGAAAATCTATGATACTACAATTATGCGGTTTATCGGGTGCAGGCAAGTCAACTTTGGCTGGTTTGGTGTCAAAGCGATTATACACGGAAGGAATTCCTGCAGAAATTATTGACGGCGATGACTATCGCAGTATGCTTTGCCGCGATCTTGGTTTTTCAAAAGCCGACCGTATGGAAAATATAAGAAGGCTGGGTTTTGTGGCCGGCAAATTTTCTGCACATGGTATCGTAGCTATTATCAGCGCCATCAATCCTTACAACGAAGTTCGTGCAGAACTGACAGGCAGTTATAAAGATGTGCATACGGTATTTGTAGACTGTTCCATTAGCTCCCTGATAAAAAGAGATACCAAGGGATTGTATAAGAAAGCATTGCTGCCGGACGGGCATCCAGACAAAATAAAAAACCTGACCGGCATTAATGACCCTTTCGATATTCCTGCAAATCCGGATTTGTACATTAACACCGGTAAAAGAAGAACAGAGGCCTGTGTGGCAGCTCTTTTCTCTTACATTATGCAGCACCTTCATGCCGGTAACAGCATACGCTATATTTCTAACCGGATGGCCGTCTAGAGCGAAAGAAAATGATACAAATGAGCAAGCACAATAAAATTTTAATTGTAACGGGCATGCACCGTTCCGGCACCTCATTAATTACAGAATGGTTGTACAAATGCGGATTGCATATGGGCGATGAGTTGCTGGGGGCAGGTACCGGTAATGATGGCGGGCATTTTGAGGATCTTGATTTTTTAAACAGTCACAAGGCATTGCTAAAAGGTAGGCGGCTTTCCGATAATGGTTTTACGGCGGATGTTGTAAAACAACTCTCGTGTGAAGAAAAAGATAAGTTAAGGGATATCATTGCGTATAAAAATGATTTTCACCGGCAATGGGGTTGGAAAGATCCACGCACCTGTTTATTCCTGGATGCCTACCAGGAGCTGATACCCGATGCAAATTATTTTATTGTGCTGCGCGATTACCCGTCTGTTATCAGTTCCCTTATCTATCGCATGTTCAAACAAAGTGAAACCAAATACAGCAATAAAAAAGGGATTGCCGCCTTTATATGGAAACATTTTACCCGAAAAAAAAGAATGGAAGTATTGCGAAAAAAATACAGTCCGCGTTTTTTGAAATTATGGATAGCATACAACCAGGCTATTTTACAACATATAAAAAAACTACCGTCACACCAGTATATTGTAGCGGATTATACCAGCTTGCTGGAGCATGAGAAGCTGGTTTTTGATCAGCTTGTAAAACGGATGGGCTTTTCATTAAAATTATTTGATTTCAGTAAGATCTACCAGCCATCCCGGCTCAACAAAGCATTCGAACTTGACCGCTATATAAAAGACAAATCGCTCATAAACAAAGCCATTGCCATTGAAGATGCATTGCGGCAAAAAGCGATATTGAATAGTCCTGCTGACTCACTGGCAGTCATACCACATTTTTGATGAATAACGGCAGGGTGCTATTACACCTGCCTATCGGCGGTCTGACCTGCGGTGTACCTACACGTTTTGCGCCCCTTCAGGGCTTAATAAATTATTTGTCATTCATCCCCCCGGTTACACCCGGGGCTATTCATATAACGCCCTTTCAGGTCTTACCATTGACACATTTACTCCTTTAACAGATTCATCACATATTCTTTAATCATTTTTCATCATGAAAATCATGAAAATCTGCGTTCCATAAAACAAAGCAAAAGCATTAGCACACCTGCCGGCCGGCAGGCAGGTTCATCATATTCTTTCTGTTCGTTGTACAATCGCTAATGGAGTCGCCGGCATTTTGCTGCGCAACAGATACCGGATGGAAACCAGGTGCGAAAAAAACACTATGGGCACAATACAGCAAGGAAGCCATACAAATGGAAAATACAGGATGGCAATATTGGGTTGGTCAAAACCCAGTTGCTGAAAAGGAAATGGTGCCGATAAAACAGCGGTGGCAACAATGTTCAGCAATAAACAAAGGCAGATGATATTCCAGACCAGCAGCAGGGTATTTCCTGCCCATTTTTTTACAAAGACAATATAATATATCAGCGGTGCTGTTAATCCGGAAATAATATCCAGGTTCCTGCCTTCAAACGTCATTACCAGTGGAATGGCCTTATACATAAACAGCGAATATAGTACCAGCTCTACCGGAAGTCTGATGATGTGCAGCATGGTCAGTGTCTTTATATTTATTGAATCTGCAAAACGCCTGCCCGCAGGTACTATAAACAGTATTGCAATAAACAACAACGGCGGTAAAATGGTCAGTACAAAACGCGGCGGGGTGGTGTTGGTATGGGTATAAAAACCTGTTTTACTGATGATGGCCTGCAACACCAGCCATACCGCCGCAATGACCAGCACCGTCCTGGATTGATGCGCAGAACGGTAAAAAATATATACAGTAATAAGCGTGATTAGCATGATGGCTAAATCAATGTAAAAAGGAACTTGTTCCATGGTGCAATTATTTAAAATGATTACACAAAGGAAAGCACTGTAATCTTGTTTTCGCTTGCCATATGACAAGTTCTGATTACGGGTTGCTTTTTTTTGAAAATTCTTTTCTTATGCGGCTGAGTGAAGTGTCGGTGACACCCAGATAAGATGCAATGTTCTTGAGTGGTGCATGCAGAAAGATATCGGGTTTTGATTGTATGAGGCGGCTGTACCTTTCTTCTGCAGTTTCATGTAGTGTGGCCATCATGCGTTGTTTCAGGTCTGCATAGGCATTTATAAGAATGGCCCGGCCGAATTCCCTGAACAATGGCATCGTATGAAAAATAGTCTGCAGATCGGTATAATTGATATAATAGGTCTGACAGGGGGTGAGCGCCTGTATGTTTTCTTTGGATGGCACGCGTTTAAAAAAAGAAAATATTTCACACACTATCTGGTTGCCGGAAAAGAATGCCGTAGTTACATCATTGCCATCCAGGTCATGGGTATAGACGCGTCCAAAGCCTTCCGCCAGGAAATGATATTCGTTGCAGATTCTTCCGGATTTCAACAGCCATTCGTTCTTCGCAAATTCTTTCTCTGTAAAATAACTGGTTATTGCAGCGGCATCAGCTGCGGGCATGGGAAATACCTGTTGTATGAACCGGATGATTTTTTCTTTGCTGTCATGCATAGACAAATGAATTTGATCCTTGTACCGGCGTTTCATTTTTCCGCCGCCCTGTGAAGGTACATTTTTGCTGTTCGGTAACTGAACCCGGTTGCTCGGTACGCTGATTTTTGTAGTGAGGCCACAAAAAAACCGTTTCAGTTACGAAACGGTCCTTGTTTATGTTTGATTTTCATTGTGCCTGTTTATTCAACCTTTGTAATTTTCAGAACGTTGGTGGCCAAGTGCAGGTGCACGGGTGTACTGCCTGTATTTACGACGGTATCGCCGGATTTAATAAATCCGCGTTCTTTCAGTATTTCAATCTGGTCTTCAATAATATCATCGAGGCTGTCTTCTTCTGCATAGTGAAAAGCGCGTACTCCCCAGCTAAGGCTCAGCTGGTTGATAAGGCTACGTTCCTTGCTGAAAATATGCAGGGGCGCTTTGGGGCGGTAACTGCTTAATATAAACGCCGTATAGCCGCTTTGCGTCATACCGATAATGGCATCGGCATTTACATCCCTGGCAATCTTACAGGCATTGTAACAAATGGCGTCGCTTAAAAAAGAAGGGGAGTGTTGTTGCGGTTTCAGATCATCTTCGCGGTTGTAACGGTATTCCGTGTTCTCTACTTCCATGATGATCTTGCGCATGGTTTCCACTACCAGTGCCGGGTGATTGCCGGCGGCAGTTTCTCCGCTGAGCATTACAGCATCAGCACCTTCCAACACGGCATTGGCAACATCGGTTATTTCACTCCGGTTGGGTTTGGTGCGTTCTATCATGCTCTCCATCATTTGCGTGGCTACAATAACGGGTTTGCCACGGTGAAGGCATTTGCGCACCAGCTGGCGCTGTATCAAAGGAATTTGTTCTACCGGCAGTTCCACTCCCAGGTCTCCGCGCGCCACCATAATGGCATCGCTTTCCACAATAATATCGCGGATATTCACAAGGGCTTCCGGTTTTTCTATTTTGGCAATGATTTTTGTTTTGCTTTTCTTTTCATCCAGCTTGCTGCGCAGTATCACGATGTCTTTTACGCTGCGCACAAATGAGAGCGCTACCCAATCCAGTTTCTGTTCAATGATGAACTCCAGGTCTGCCAGGTCTTTTTCAGTAAGTGCAGGCAATGAAATTTTTGTATCTGGTAAGTTGATGCCTTTTTTGGAGGATATCACACCACCCAGTATCACTTCTACTTTAACGTCGTTGTTTTTGGCAATATCAATTACTTTAACTTCCAGTTTGCCATCATCTATCATGATGGTGTTTCCCAGTTTTACGTCTTCGTGCAGGTTTGGATAAGACACATATATCCTGTCCATATTGCCCACCAGTTTTTCATTGGTAAACGTAAGAATATCGCCTGCCACTACCGGTAATGCATTATTTTCAATTTCTCCCACGCGTAGTTTGGGGCCCTGTAAATCGCCGAGTATGGCAATATTATATGGTTGGGTTTTATTGATATTGTGTATGTGGTCAATGATTTTAAGTTTGTCTTCGTGTGTACCGTGCGAAAAATTGAGCCTGAAAACATTAACGCCTGCTTTTACGAGGTCAAGTAACTTATCGTAGGTATCGCAGGCGGGGCCAACAGTAGCAACTATCTTGGTTCGGTGAAAGGCATGTTCAATACCTGCCTGTTTATCCATTGCCTGGTGCAGATATTTAGAAAGATGTTTTGACATTTTCTTTGTTATGTGTTTTTGATGTAGTTATTGAAATTGAATGTTACAATCAGTGTATGGTTCTTTACCACATCAGCTGGCCAGGATCTTAACTATCCGCATCCATTGATCTCCAATTTTTTGTTTTGCTTTTACGGCTTTCTCTAACGGGGTGTATAAAATCTTATTGTTTAATATACCCACCATCACATTGTACCGGCCTTCCAGCAATGTTTCAACGGCATGATAACCCATCCTGCTGGCGATAAGCCTGTCAAGACAACTGGGCGAACCACCACGTTGTATATGCCCGAGTATGCAAACCCTTACATCTGCATTGGGCATTCTTTCTTTTATTACTTTGCTAACTTCCTCCGCACCGCCAAAGCCATCGCCTTCTGCAACAACAATCATGTTTACCAGCTTCCGGCGTTTTTCTTTTTCAAGCAATGATTCTACCACCAGTTCAATATCAGTTTTCCTTTCCGGTATAAGAATATGCTCGGCGCCGGTAGCAATGCCACTGTGCAGTGCAATATAACCGGCATCGCGGCCCATGACTTCAATTACAAAAAGACGATCGTGCGCATCGGCTGTATCCCTTATTTTGTCGATTGCTTCCACTGCTGTGTTTACCGCGGTATCAAAACCTATGGTAAAGTCGGTGCCGGCAATATCCTTATCGATGGTGCCCGGCAAACCAATACACGGAATATCAAAATCCTGGCTGAATTTCAAGGCGCCTTTAAATGATCCGTCACCACCAATGATGACCAATGCGTTGATGCCTCTTTTTTTAAGGTTGTTATAAGCTTTCTGTCTTCCTTCCAGCTCATAAAATTCTTTGCAACGGGCTGTTTTAAGGATGGTTCCACCCCTTTGAATAATATTGGCCACTGAACGGGATTCCATTTTCACGATATCGTCTTCTATCATGCCGCTATAACCCCTCATTACGCCATACACATCCAATCCATGATAAAGTCCTGTACGTACTACTGCGCGGATGGCGGCATTCATACCCGGAGAATCGCCCCCCGAAGTCAGCACGCCAATACTGGTAATTTTTCTTTGTTCGCTCATTAATTTAAAACAGTCGGTTTTTGTTTAAAAAATTTTAAACATAAGGCACTAAATGTTCAAATTTTTCTATTGAATCGTTAAGCTAAGTCCCAAAAATAAGGATTTGATCCCATACAGCAAGGTTAAGCCAAACCATTAATTATTTGGTAAATAGACTAAGATCATGTAGCCATTTTTTATATGGATTACCTCCCCGCTGTTTTTTCTGCCAGCGCCGTAACTTATTGCTGATTACTACCGGAATGCATCAAAATAATAACAGGAATTTTTTTCCGGCGCCCTATTTTTACGCTGTCTAAATTTTTTGTTAACAGGTATGAAAAAAATTTTAGTTACCGGGGCCAACGGTTTCCTGGGTCAGCATCTTGTATATCTTTTATTACAAAAAGGTTATACGGTTATTGCGGTTGCAAGGGGTGTCAGCCGATTGCCTTTTACCGGAGAAGAAGCTTTTATTTATTATGATGCAGATATCACCAATGACCTGGTGGTGCAGGAAATATTTGAAAAAGAAAAACCGCATACCATTGTGCATGCAGCAGCCATGACGCAGGCCGATGATTGCCAGCTGCACCAGGAAGCCTGCGAAGCAGTGAATGTGCGCGCCACAGCCCAGCTGGTATTGAGTGCCGAAGCATACAGCCGGCATTTTATTTATATTTCCACCGATTTTGTTTTCGACGGTGTAAAAGGAGATTACAGCGAAGACGATGCGTTGAACCCGGTGAGCTGGTATGGCTTTACCAAAGTACAGGCCGAAAGTATTGTGGAGACCAGTGAGATACCTTTTGCCATAGTACGTACCTGCCTGGTGTATGGCAATGCTTTAACCGGTACACGAAACAATATCATAAGCTGGGTAAAAGAAAGTCTTACCGCAGGCAAAACCATCAAAGTAGTCAGCGACCAATATCGCACGCCAACCCATGTGGAAGATCTGGCAATCGGTATATTCCTGGTCATTGAAAAAGGCGCCACGGGTATTTATCATATAGCCGGTAAAGACAAATTAACGCCGTATGATATGGCTTTGCAAACAGCAGCACTGTGTAAACTGGATAGTGGACTGATTGAAAAAGTGGAAGCGTCCAGTTTTTCCCAACCCGCGGTGCGTCCGCCTAAAACCGGATTCAATATAAGCAAAGCCCGTAAGGATCTTGGTTATGAACCGGTACGTTTTGCTGACGGCCTCAGGAAGACAATTTTGGGATTTTGAGATATTTGCATTTTGTGATTGGCTGTCCCGTTGCCCGCAACCAAAAAAAGTATTTCACCTGGTTCACTGCAACAAACGAATAGTATCTTACGGTTCATTGGCATTCCGCTTTTGTAAACATTCAAAAATCAGTTCTACACATGCAGTATATAAACACGCGTTGTCTTAGTTGCCTGTTAATTTTATTGACGGCTTGTATTTCACAGGGTTTAATGGCGCAGGACAGTACCATTATACCGCTCTGGCAAAATGGGGCGCCGGGTTTTGAAAATAAAAAAAATATACCGGAGGAAGCAAAAGACTGGTGGATTAAACATGTACATAATCCCACTGTTACCGTATATCCTGCGCCGAAAAATATTGCCAATGGTGTGGCAGTGGTTATTTGTCCGGGTGGTGGTTTTCATACACTGGTTTACAATGCGGAAGGAAAGGATGCAGCAGTATATCTCAACAGCCTGGGCATTACTGCCATCGTACTAAAATACAGGCTGTTTCGTGAGGACACCATGTACACCGATGAGCATCCGAAGCAGGATATATTCCGTGCCATGCGCCTGGTGCGCAGCCGTGCAAAAGAATTTAATATTGATACCGCGCGTATTGGTGTAATGGGTTTTTCTGCCGGAGGAGAAGTAGCGGGATGGGTTTCATATCATTTCCAGGAAAGCCACGCGCCGAAACCCGATGCGGTGGATGTTTTAACAGCGCGGCCGGCATTCCAGATATTGATATATCCCGGTCCGCTTGCAGTGCCCGATGCAGTTCCTGCAACGGCGCCGCGCACTTTTATGCTGGTGGCCAATGATGATGAATGTTGCTCTGAGCCGGTGATCAAATTATTGCAAATGCACCGTAAAGTAAAAGTACCGGTAGAAGCACATATCTATACGGTGGGCAACCACGGTTTCAATATGGGCAAACGGACGGCCTTCAACAGCCTGAAGACCTGGCCCGACAGGTTGACCGACTGGATAAAGGATACCGGGATTGTGAAATAATGTGAAGTAATGTGATGAATGTGGAAATGAGCACCTGCAGTGCAAATACAATGGAACGCGGATTTTTATGGTTGTTATGATGGATATGATATTCTGAAGATTCATTTTATTCAGTACTTATGATGAATATTATTTTCTGAAGATTCATTTTATTCAGTACTATAAATTAGGGACTGCGGCAAATATTAGAATACAGATTAATTTCTTTAAACTAATTCACTTAAAAAAAATCAATATCTCCCCTTCAGGGGGTCAGGGGGTATGCAGCAAATCATCCACATAGCGCTTGTTGTAGCAGACTACGACGAAGCCATCAGATTTTATACAGAAAAAATTGGCTTTGAACTGGTGGAAGACACCGTACTCAGCGAAACCAAACGATGGGTTTTGGTAAAACCAGCCGGAACAACCGGCGCCTGTCTCTTACTGGCAAAGGCAGCCACCGAAGAGCAAAAAAGCAGGATTGGCAACCAGACCGGCGGACGCGTATTTTTGTTTTTGCAGACCGATGATTTCTGGAATGACTATAATAAACTTCGCGCAAAAGGGGTGGAGTTTGTATCTGAACCCGTACAACAACCCTATGGAACTGTAGCGGTATTTAAAGATCTCTATGGCAACCTATGGGATTTCATTGGCAGGGAGGCTGATACCCCCTAACCCCCTGAAGGGGAGATATTGATTTTCATGAGGGATGTAATTTAAAGGAAGCGTCTGTGTTCCAATAGCAGCACAGAGCCAATTGCGCCAACAGCGTTGCGACGGCACATTTTGCATTTTGCATTTTGAATTTTGCATTTTTTCCTGCATTTACGCATTCATCACATTTCATTTACTTTTGCCCTTAAATTGTTTCATTTGAGCGCTACGGTTTTTTTAGTGACACCCCCATTTACACAATTAAATACGCCTTATCCCGCCACGGCATATCTAAAGGGTTTCCTGAATACCAAAAACATCAGCGCTTTCCAGGCCGATTTGGGCATTGAAACCACCCTGGTACTTTTTAGCAAACATGGTTTAGCAGAACTTTTTAACCAGGTGGATCCTGCATTGACACGTTCCGAAAATGCGGAACGCATTTTTATCCTTCGGGATGCGTACATCAGCACCATCGATGACGTGATCCTGTTCCTGCAGGGCAAGAACCCCACGCTGGCACACCTGGTTGCAAAAAGGGATTTTTTGCCGGAGGCATCCCGCTTTCAGCAATCGGATGATCTGAACTGGGCCTTTGGCAGCATGGGCAAACAAGACATGGCCAAACATCTGGCAACCATGTACCTGGAAGATCTATCTGATTTTATTAAAGAGGTTGTCGATCCGCACTTCGGATTTAGTCGCTATGCAGAAAAACTGGGCCGGTCTGCCAGCAGCTTTGATGAATTGTATGCAGCGTTGCATCAGCCACTCACTTATATTGATGGCATTTTATTACAATTGCTGCAAAAGCACATTGCAGCGGTGCAACCCAAAATTGTGGCCATTTCTGTCCCTTTTCCCGGCAACTTATACAGCGCTTTTCGTTGCGCCCAATGGATAAAACAACATCATCCGCATGTAAAGACGGTGATGGGCGGTGGGTTTGCAAATACCGAATTGCGCTCATTGAAGGATGCCAGGGTTTTTGAATTTTTTGATTTTATTACACTGGATGATGGCGAAGCGCCGATGGAAATGCTGGTGGCCTATGTAAACGGAGATATAGACAACCAATCACTCAAACGCACCTTCCTGTTACAGGATGGCGCTGTAACTTATTGCAATAATAAGACGGTGAGGGATTACCGCCAGGGCGAAGTGGGCATACCCGATTACAGCGATTTTTTACTGGATGGCTATATCTCGGCCATTGAAGTGGTAAACCCCATGCACAGCCTCTGGAGCGATGGCCGCTGGAACAAACTCACGATGGCGCATGGTTGCTATTGGGGTAAATGCACTTTTTGTGATGTATCGCTGGATTATATAAAACTCTATGAACCGGTGGCTGCAGCGCAGCTTTGCGACCGCATAGAAGCCATTATTGCCCAGACCGGGCAAAACGGATTTCATTTTGTGGATGAGGCGGCGCCACCTGCATTGATGCGTGCACTGGCCATTGAAATAATCAGGAGAAAACTAGTGGTAAGCTGGTGGACAAATATCCGGTTCGAAAAAAGCTTTACGCGCGATCTCTGCTTGCTGCTGAAAGCCTCTGGCTGTATTGCTGTTTCAGGCGGACTTGAAGTGGCGTCTGATCGTTTGCTGAACCTTATTCAGAAAGGAATTACAGTAGCACAGGTGGCAAGGGTAAACCGGCATTTTACTGAAGCGGGTATAATGGTGCATGCCTATTTAATGTATGGATTTCCTACACAGACGGCGCAGGAGACCATCGACTCGCTGGAAATGGTGAGACAAATGTTCAAGGCAGGCATTTTACAATCTGCGTTCTGGCACCAATTTACCATGACAGCGCACAGTCCGGTTGGACTGGAACCGGAAAAATTCAGCGTGCAAAAGCTGCATGCGGTTACGGGCAGTTTTGCTAATAACGATATTGAACATATAGATACTACCGGCGCCGACCATCCGCTTTTTGCATACGGACTGAAAAAATCTTTGCACAACTATATGCATGGGTTGTGTTTCAGCGATCCCCTGCAGAAATGGTTTGATTTTAAAACCCCGAAAACAAAGATTCCCCCCGATTATATTGAAACAGCATTGGCTGAGGATGAACTGCCGTTGTTTAAACCATCTTCAAAGATTGTCTGGCTGGGCAGTCAGCCTTCACTGGAATTTTTTACCCAGTCAAAAAACGGCAACCAGCGCAGCATGGCCGTATTGCATTTTACAACAAAAAAGGAAACACATAAAATTCAATTGCCCGAAGCGCAGGGCAGGTGGCTGGCAGGCATGTTAAGCCAGTTATCGGTGTATCACCTAAAAACCGGCACCCTGCAGGAAGTAAAAGACAGTTACGAAGCTGCCGGACTGGAAGATTTTGAAATCTTCTGGGATAACAAACCCATCAGTACCATGAATAAGCTGGGTTTATTGCGACTGTAGCCCGGAGAAGCTTTATCGTTCTATCTCATTGATTGTTTTTTCTGTAAGGATGTTTTCAATTCGTTTATCGGGCACGAACCAGATGCTGGCCACCAGAACATAGATGGCAAATGCAACCCAATTATTTATAAAACAAACGGCAACTCCAATTACATAGATTACTATGGAAAGCTTTCCTTTTTTATCTCTGCCGATGGCTTTTGCTATGGCCGAATTGGGACCATGTAATTTTCCCAGGAGCGTAGCCAATATGGTATAGGCGATGCCATTCATGATTAACACGATTCCGTAGAGTGCGACCGGCCATGTGGCAAAATGGTTTTCGCCCATCCAGCCGGTTACAAAGGGTATGATGGACAGCCAGAAAAGCAAATGCACGTTGGCCCATAAAACCTTGCCATTTACCTGCTGGGCGGCATGCATCATATGGTGGTGATTGTTCCAGTAAATGGCTACATAGACAAAGCTGAGCACATAGCTGATAAAAACGGGAATGAGTGGTTTTAACGAGGCAAGTGTATCGCCATGCGGCACTTTCAATTCCAGTACCATGATGGTAATAATGATAGCAATTACACCATCGCTGAATGCTTCCAGTCTCCCTTTACCCATGAAAATATTTTTGAGTGAATTAACAAATGCCCTTGCAATATAATTGAAAACAACAAAGCAAATATTTGTTTGGATAGTCCGCATCTGTCATAGCCACCGGTATTCAACACCGCCGGTGTTGCGCCATCCCGGTCTTTCCACCCCCTGCTTCACCGGTGGTTAAGCATATTCAAGCCTTTCGGGCCTGCGAACAACCCCAGCGGGGTTGAATATTTATAACCACGGATGCAATCCGTGGATCAGCAAACGTACACTATCTCCAACCCCAACGGGGTTGAATATCCGTAACCGCAGGTGCAAACTTGCGGGGCTACGATCAGTGCGACCCGCAAGCAGCAACCCGAGGGCCTACAACCGGTGTACTTGCAGCTTCACACTGCTGTATCATCACAACCCCAACGGGGTTAAATAATTACTAACTACGGATGCAATCCGTGGATCAGCAATCATACTCTATCTACAACCCCAGCGGGGTTGAATATCCGTAACCGCAGATGCAACCTGCGCTGCCATGATCAGTGCACCCCGCCGGGCGCAACAGGCGGGGCTATAACCGATGTACGTTCGACTTCACACTGCTGCGTCTTCGCAACCCCAGCGGGGTTGAATATTTATAACCACGGATGCAATCCGTGGATCTGCAATCATACTCTATCTACAACCCCAGCGGGGTTGCATATTCGTAACCGCAGATGCAACCTGCGCTGCCATGATCAGTGCACCCCGCCGGGCGCAACAGGCGGGGCCATAACCGATATACGTTCGACTTCACACTGCTGCGTCTTCGCAACCCCAGCGGGGTTGACTATTTGTAACCACGGATGCAATCCGTGGATCAGCAATCACACTCTATCTACAACCCCAACGGGGTTGAATATCCGTAATCGCAAGTGCAATCTGCTGGGCGCAACCTGCATGCATAAAGAAAACCTATTGTCAATCATTTGTGTTTTACTTTTGCACCCAAATAAGATCGATGGCATACAGCTCGCTGGAAGCATGTTTACTGGATTTGGAAAAACACGGGCAACTCATCCGCATAAAAGAAGAAGTAGATCCCTATCTTGAAATGGCCGCCATCCACCTGCGGGTGCATGAGGCCGGCGGCCCTGCATTGTTGTTTGAGCAGGTAAAGGGCAGCCGTTTCCGCGCCGCTTCCAATATCTTCGGCACACTGGAACGCAGTAAATTCATTTTTCGGGATACACTGGGCATGGTACAACAACTTATCAGGCTTAAAAACGACCCGGTGAAAGCATTTAAACATCCCTTTGCAAATGCGGGCGCCGGGCTGGCTGCTATTAAAGCATTCCCTTTAAAAAATCCATTTCAAAAACCATCGCTCCAGGAAATACAAATTGCTGACCTGCCCATGATCCACCACTGGCCAAAAGATGGCGGTGCCTTTGTAACGATGCCGCAGGTATATACAGAAGATGCCGCCCAACCCGGTATCATGCATGCCAACCTGGGCATGTACCGCATACAGTTATCGGGTAACCAATACCTGTTAAACAAAGAAGTTGGACTACACTACCAGCTACACCGCGGCATTGGCGTACACCAGGCAAAAGCGAATGCATTGGGACAACCATTAAAGGTAAGTGTGTTTGCAGGAGGGCCGCCGTCGCACAGCGTAGCTGCGGTAATGCCGCTTCCCGAAGGCATCAGTGAAATGACTTTTGCCGGCGTACTGGGAGGCAGGCGTTTCAGGTATTGTTATGAAGGCGGTTTTTGTATCAGCACCGATGCCGATTTTATTATTACCGGCGAAGTGCAACCGGGCCAAAACAAACCAGAAGGACCATTTGGCGATCACCTGGGCTATTATAGCCTGCAGCATTCATTTCCGCTGATGCAGGTACACAAAGTATACGCAAAGAAAAATGCCATCTGGCCTTTTACTGTAGTTGGCCGGCCGCCGCAGGAAGATACCAGTTTTGGCCAGCTCATACACGAGATTGCCGGAGATGCGTTGCAACAGGAAATACCGGGGTTGAAAGAAGTACATGCGGTAGATGCCGCTGGCGTGCATCCCTTATTACTGGCCATTGGCAGTGAAAGGTACACGCCTTATATGCCCGCCAGGCAACCGGCCGAAATATTAACCATTGCAAATCATATTTTGGGTACCGGCCAGTTAAGTCTCGCTAAATTTTTATTTATAACAGCCGCTGACAACGGTCAGTTAAATACACATGATATACCATTCTATCTTCAATATATCCTGCAACGGATAAACCTGGAAAGGGATATTCATTTTTATACCAACACCACCATTGATACACTGGATTATTCCGGCACTTCACTCAACAGTGGCAGTAAAGTGGTACTGGCCGCCTATGGAGATATTATACGGGAACTGACTACTGTTGTTCCTGCTTTATTATCCGGATTCAGCCTTGTTGAAAATACCCAGCCGGTAATGCCTGGCATAGTAGCCATTCAGCTAAAACCATTTATTGATTATGCCACCGCCCACCAGGAAATGCTTGCGTTGAATGAGCGGCTGAAGGAAACAAACTGTGATTTGTCCGGAACACCTTTTTTTATTGTTTGTGATGATGCGCAGTTTTTAGCCGCCAGTCTCCGTAATTTTTTATGGGCAACGTTTACGCGGTGTAACCCTTCTCACGATATGTATGGCATAGACAGTTTTACCAGCAATAAGCATTGGGGATGTAAAGGGCCATTGGTGTTTGATGCCCGCATTAAACCGCACCATGCGCCGCCTGTTGAAAAAGATCCGGTGACTGAAAATAAAATTGAAAGATTATTTGATAAAGGAGGAAGTCTGTATAGGGCAATGTAAAATCATGACAATTTTTATATGCACGGTATGTTTTTCTCCGCAGTAAAATCATCGGCAATATACCCCACCGGTAATTTAAACACCTGAGGTCTGTTTTTTCAAAGGGGAATTCAAAAAAAATCATGTCCCTGTTTTCTGCTTTTGCAAGTAAATCGGGCGCCATCCTAAACATTTACGGGCTGAGAATCGTTTTATTTCCTGCAATGAATTCTGGCGGTTTCTCAAGGATCATTGTGTACCCGAAACTTTCTGTCGCGATTCCGAATAATTTTCTCAAAATGCGAGTAAAATTATTGCGGGTAAATGCGAATGTATACCTTCACAATAATATAAATAAGATATTTGATGCGAAACTTTTTAGTTGTAGTGGTGCTAATGATTTTGGGGATAAATTTATCTGCGCAAAAGGCTGTCAGTTCTAAAAAAAACGTAAAAGACAAACCATTTCCGTTTTCCCTTGAAAACACCCTGCTTTGGGAGATAAGCGGTAATCATCTTTCCCAACCATCCTATTTATTTGGTACCATGCACCTGCTCTGTGCTGCAGACGCACAGCTGAGCGATTCATTGCGGCTGGCGATTGCAAAAGTTAAGCAGGTCTATTTTGAGATTGATTTAGACAACATGATGGAAACGCTGGGTGCGCTGCGTTACCTCAATATGAATAACAATACAAAGCTGAGCGATCTTTTAACCGAGGAGGAATATGAACGGGTGAAGGATTACTTCAAAAAAAATAAAACGATGCTGCCGCTGACAATGATGGAGCGGTTAAAACCTTATTTTATTACTTCACTGATTACAGAAAGTAAATTCCCATGTGCAGAAAAAGATGGCATGGAGCAGGTTATCATGAAGGAAGCGAAAAAAGACAGCAAACCCATCAATGGGCTGGAGACGGTGCAGTTCCAGGCAGGGGTGTTTGATAGTATTCCCTATAAACGGCAGGCAAAAGATCTGTTGAAAATGATCGACAGCGCCGGTGTGGCGGGCGATAGCAGCGATGCAAAACTGGTGGAAGTGTACCGCAAACAGGATCTGAATAAAATGCAGGAAATGACCGCAGAAGAAGAGGCCATGGGAGAGTACCTCGACCTGCTTTTATATAACCGCAATGCTAACTGGGCAAAAAAAATGCCACCCATTATGCGCGATGCACCGGCATTGTTTGCAGTGGGTGCCGGTCACCTGGGTGGAGAAAAAGGGGTTATCAATCTTTTGCGCAAAGCCGGGTTTACGTTGCGGCCTATGAAACATACACCAGGTTTAGAAATGCTGGCGAATTAGGTAGAAGAAATGTCTGATGTCTGATGTGATGATGTCTGATGTCGGAAGGCTGATGTCTGATTGCTGTGTCAAGTCCGCTGCCCCGCCTTCCCGCCGCGTGAAACCATCGAAGCAAAAGGAAAACCACAAACAATCTTAGAATCCGCTGCCCCGCCCACCCGCTGCGTGAAACCATCGAAGCAAAAGGAAAACCACAAACAATATTAGAATCCGCTGCCCCGCCCACCCGCCGCGTGAAACCATCGAAGCAAAAGGAAAACCACAAACAATATTAGAATCCGCTGCCCCGCCCACCCGCTGCGTGAAACCATCGAAGCAAAAGGAAAACCACAAACAATATTAGAATCCGCTGCCCCCCCCCCCCCCCCCCGGGAAACCAAAGA
>Ga0307515_10001275_pt1 | contig 57270 bp, 51 predicted proteins | sample 17_EM_MG_FD_194513 | JGI IMG/M metagenome (GOLD analysis project Ga0307515, IMG submission 194513) | Populus trichocarpa ectomycorrhiza microbial communities from riparian zone in the Pacific Northwest, United States - 17_EM | ecosystem: Host-associated > Plants > Roots > Unclassified | place...
TAACCATATTTGGAATACCTCCAGCTATAATCAACAAATAACTGAATATCTTTAATAATATTTCCTATTTGAGTTGGTTTGTTTTTGATTTGTCATTTCGAAATAGTAATGTCAAGTTTCATGTCATAACCCAGCAAAGTATTCTATGTTCATTACATTTTTCAAAAATAAAAGTAGCTGACTTTGATCAATTAAGAAATGTATCCAACTAGGCTATACCTATTTTGGAACACTATACAAAGTTTGAAAATCCTGTCAAATTGTGGATGCAATATCACTGAGTATCATTGGTATGACCGGACCCGACAAAATTGACTAAATGCGAACTTGACTTTCAAAAACCTTCAAAATGCTCAGAATGCTCAGAATACCTTTTCCACTTTTTGCTGATGTATGGGAAGATATGGTTGCACATGTGGATGTGGTAATATAATAGAGTAGTAGATAGGTAAGTCAAGGTAAGATTATCACGAGTCGTCTATATAAGGTTGTACTTACCCGGCCTTCGACATGTCTTGTGCCATTTGCGAGAACCTAATTCTGAATACCGTTACATCTTGTATGTAACCTAATTAAAAATTGATTCGGTCATGGTTATACATAATCATAGTACTGGCTGTCTTTATTGGCAAAAGTTATAGCTGCACGCTCCCTACCCCATCCTTAAAATGAGCATCAACGGAGCGTCAACAATTTTTGGTCTTCCATTCTGGGTAATCTGACGGGCGATAGGTTGCGTAAAGCCATGAACGAAGTATTGGCCACCTTTATCGGCAAAAGAGATTGCGATACCCTCCCTGCTGCATCTCGAAAATGAGCGCCACTGGAGAGTCAATGATTTTCGGTCTTGCATCTTCGGTTATATGAGTCACACATGATCATAAACATCCATAAACATGAAGTTGGCAGTCTATATAGGCAGATGGGCAGGGGATATTCCTGCAAAAGCCTCCAGGACAGTAACAACTTATTTCATTCACAACGCTACCACTAGGTATTCATGAGCCTTTTAGTGTACAGAAACAGTCAAAATGATGTATATAAACAATAATAGCCAAATCGCGCTGTGATTGACCTTGATGCAATGCCGATTATCGTTGATGCTCCGTTGACCCTCATTTTCAAGATGGGGCAGGGCATGTTTCGCTTTCTCTTTTTCCTATACAGGAGGCCAATACTTTGTTTATAGCTGTGCGCTACCTATCACCCCTCAGATTACCCAGGATACATGACCAACGATCGTTGACGCTCCATTGACACTCATTTTCAGGATGGGGTAGAGAGCATGCTTCTCTATGTTTTGATCATTAAGGCGGCTAATTCATCCAAAACAGACAGTGCTGTACCAAAGTCGATATTTTGCGATTAGCAGTAGCATATCTGAATGCAACGATATATAGTGAAACATGAAACGCGGAATCGGTGGTTGGAACTGACAGGTCTAACTAAACCCAGCAAAACCAACGGGTTGACAGGTACGGATCCGGGTTTGGCCCGCCAAGAAGCAGTGGGTCGGGTTTTTGAACAGGTCTGGAACTGAACCAACCCATTGTTGCAGTTTAAACCCGAACCACTGGCAGGTTACCCAGACCCATTGCTAACACTACCCCCAATTCATACTGCAGTTCAAGCTCAGTGTCTTGCGGCTGATGAATGGGATCTTCTTGTGCCATGTCCTACACCCAAGCAATGGTAAGTTTATCATTCAATGGTGGATACCAACCTAGGGAATATGAAACTCAACAACATTCTCAATCAAAGACTTCTTGTACCTGTTCGCAATGCCAGAAACCCTGATCAAGTCTATCAACTCATTGCACAGAAGGAAGAAATTGTTGGGCCTGGATGCAGATGGGACGAAAGGTCGATTGACACTAAAGTTACAGCTGCTCTGTTTTGGTATGCGAACCCCATTTCAGTGGTACATGATATTGTTGAACATCCCTCAGTAATAGAATACCTTTTGTATATGCCGGTCCAAAAAATTGGTTCCAATGGTGAGATTATCTATGCTGATTTGTGGATGCCAGATTGGTGGTGGAGAATGTGGACAAGTTTCCTTGTACTGTCAGAGATTATTTCTTGTCAAATTTTCTATTGTATTTGGGTGAGTTAGAGTATCAGACAGAGCATGTCAGAGCATGTCAGAGAGAGTGTTTCAGACAGATAACACCGCAGAGAGTGTATCACAGTGTATCAGAGAGAGCATGCCAGAGAGAGCGTATCAGACAACATTTCAGACAGAATGTGTCTGAGAGAACATGACTGTGAGAGCATGTATGTGAGAATGTGTCATAGAGAATATATCAGTGAGAATGTGCCACAGACAATATATCAGAGAGACGGTGTCAGAGAGAATATGTCAGAGAGAATCAGCATCAGATTGTCCGAGAGAGTACATCACAGAGTATCAGAATCAGATTGTCAGCGAATGTGTCAGAGTTTCATTGCGTCAGAGTACACTGGGAAAAGTGACCTTACGCGACGCGTAACTCATAGAGAAGCTAATTTTGGGACGGTGATTCATACCATATTTAACGCGTGCACTATGAGGTTCTATGGACCTGCCCATTGATTAGATTACTATGACACACATGCGATGATGTGCACTTGATACTATACATCATGCTGCATTCAACAAACTTGAAACCAAACTGCCAAATGCACTTCTTTGCACCCTCCCAAGTACGCTCTGAAGTAGACTCCTGATTGCACTCGATTGCACACTCCCAGCCCGCTTGACTTACGCTCTCTGGACGCTCCCAAGTACACCCCAAGTACGCTCCCATGTACACCTCCGAGTATGCTCTCAAGTACACTCCTGGGCATGCTCTCAAGGACGCTCCCAATTGCATTCGATGGCACACTCCCAGTCTGCTTGACTGTACGCTCCAAAGTAAGCTCTCAAGACGCTCTCAAGCATACTCCCGAGCACGCACTCAAATACACTCCCAATTGCACTCGATGACACACTCCTAGCTTGCTTGATATAAGTTGCCAAGTATGCTCTCAAGACGCTCCCAAGTACACTCCAAGTACGCTCCCTACTCCACCGAGTACATTCTCAAGTACACTCCCGGGCATGCTCCCAAGGACGCTCCCAATTGCACTCGATGGCACACTCCCAGCCTGCTTGACTGTGCGCTCTGAAGCAAGCTCTCAAGACGCTCGCAAGCACACTCCAAGTACGCTCCCAAGTATACTCCCGGGCATGCTCTGAAGAAAGCTCCCAATTGCACTCGATGGTACACTCCCTGCCTACTAGGCTCTACGCTCCCATTCTCTCTTGACTATATGCTCCCATGTACGCTACGGCATGCTCGATCCAGAGACTTGCTGAGTTGTAGACGCCAGGCACCGGCAGGCGTGAGTTGCAGGCGCCAGGCACCGGGAGGCGTGAGGCAGGTGGCGTATGGTGGCAGTGTTTGGCGGGCGGCCTGTGGCGTGTGGTGTGTGGCAGATGGCGGGCGGCGTATGCCCGAAATCATGATGTTGGTCGAAATTATAGTTTGAACCTTATCTTTAGCGCGGCCACCGAGACAAGATCTCACAATGCCTCATGGTCATGGTGTTGACAATTGTAGCCTTAGATTCCGCAGGAAAAACCTCAGAGTTTTCCATCGGCCAAAAGACTCCGGTGGAAAACTCCACTCCTCCAGAGGTGGCTCTCTCAAGCAGACTCTGAAGCAGGCTCTGCAGCAGGCACTCAAGCAGGCTCTCAAGCAGGCAATGCAGCAGGCTTCCAAGAAGGCGATCAAGCAGGCTTCGAAGTAGGCCCTCAAGCAGGCCCCCAAGCGCCAGCAGACTCAGTACGAGTATTACAGCCAGGCAGGAAAAACAGGTGTAGGTCCATCTCCAGCTGCCAGCCGTATATAGTCCTATCCCTTTGCCAGTAACCGGGTTTGGGCCCACAGATGGGCCAGCTTTTAAAATACACATCACACAACCACAATCCAGCCAAATGCCCCCAGAATAAATAAAATTACTCTACATATGGTAAAATTCATAAAAACAATTTTGTTTGGGTGTGAAACACATAGCCTCATCGCAGTCCTCACACTTTATGCTGGTTTTCATGTCTTCTCCACTACCACCCTGACTTCTTCTCCACCTGCAAAAGAAACAATCTACTCTACTCTCCAACCAAAGTGGGGAAAGCATTCCTGGCACCTTTCGGCAGAGGGGTAGGGGGGTGTGCTTGGTGATTAGCCTGGTAGGCAGTGGGGGCAAGGCAGATTGTGTGGTGGGAACCGACCGAGTGATTTCTTGTGAAGTCGGATTGCGCAAGGAATTTATCATTGTTGATGGACTTGCAGCCTGAAGAAGGTTACGCACAATGGAGAGACAGAAGTCAAAATGCTGCACAGTGTGCTCTTTGTTTGATGGAAGATCTCAATAGATTATAAGGCTATTAATGAGGGCTGTCTCTAGAATCCAATAGAATAGTGGATACCAATTACATCTGGATATGAGCTGTGTATCGAAATAGGCTCGATCGTGGTCTGCCATATCCACAACCACCCTGTGCTGGTTGTAGGCATCCATACTGACGGGTATATCAAGCTCTTTCTGGTGTTTTCCAGGAAGAAATGTGGAATTAGCTCCACTTGCATTGATACTCTAGTTGCCTGGATGCTTTCTCATTCTCAGCACCAGTGAATCCTCACCACTTAGAGGGTGGATTGTAGACATCATGGTAACAGGAGAACTGTCCATCAATAGCTAGGTTGCAACCCCATCATTAACAGCTCCACTTCGACAATAATAGGGCACGTTGGCAATTTTCGCAACTTTTAGCTAATTGGGAAATCCTCAGAACTGCTGCCCACCTGTGCGACATGCTCCGATCCCCATCGGATGGAGCTCTGCCAGCAGAGGTTGTGTCGTGATGAAGTTGTCCATGTATCCATTGAAGGGGAGCTTTAGATGCCTGTGGTATAAACATCTAATCAAGTGGTGAACCATCTTTCTAGTATCTGCATGCTTTAACTGACAGAATTCTACATCAACAGAATCCCCTCCAACTGCATTCGATGATGGGTGGAACCCCCAGACATAGCCCTTCTGTGCCATGCAGAAAAACACATATCCTTGACTAATTGGCTTGTTTGGCATCTTCTAATGTGAATAGACCTGCCTGTGAATAGAATCATGGCTTCATCAATAGTAACATTGCTGCCAGGTACACGGTACTGCTGGCAGAAAAACCCCAGCTGCTCCAGCAGTATATCCACCTTTGAATGCCAACAAGGTAGGCCTTCAGCAGTTTCAGTTGAGGAATTGTATGGAGAAACATGGAAGAAGCGGCAGATCTCCTGAAAGCAAGTCTTGCCAAGGTAGGCAGCTGGTGGTAATCCATCCTTGGGAAGGTAAACTCCATCCTTCATGCAGTACCTCTCAGGAGGAACTCCAATCAGACCCATATGAATTGGAATTGCCAGCCAGAGATAAAGCTCCTGAGCAGTAACTGGCTGCTAGGAACACTGCTGCTCCATCTCAGGCCCAAGAAGCTACTGCTGGGCATAGGAATCGGTGTTGGCTACAAGCTGTCCCATGATGGAGTTAGTAAGAAAGAGATTGAAGAATCGAATTGCAGTAATGCCATCCAGCTCAGAGAACATGACAAGCAATCGGTTCCATTCTTTTGGAGGAGGGACAATCAGTTGTAGAGGGTCGAATGTTGGAAGCTTAAGAAGATCTGTCAAACTTTCAATCGGATGTTGGAGTGTTTTCTGTTGCTGCTTGCCCAAGTGATTAGCAGTGATCGAGCCAGCATGCTCAATATATGCCTTGTCTGAGGAGCTATAATTATCGTCAAAGTCGAGCATTGCGGGTGGAGCTTTAGCAGTGGGTGAAGACACATCAGGTATAATGACAACTCAATGCTGTACCACTGTAGGTGGTGGTGGTGGATGGGAGGAGGTGTGCTTTGCACCAGAGTGATCGTCCATGATGCAATGCTTGGCACTTTGTTTTTTTACATTTTTTGGTGAGGATGGTGGAGATGAGAGTATAAGTGGTGGGGGTAAGTAGTTGAAATTAAGGTTCCAAGGTCAGAGGGCTTCTCTGCTCATGGTTGTTGTGGTGTGGTCGATTTGATGTGGGAAGGTGGTTGCCGCTGGGCTGGAGGATGGTACTCTCACAATCTCAAAAGTACCGATATTTATATGCAACTCAGCACCACAGAACTTGTCACACTGCCACAAGAATTCATAAATACAAGCTTCTACTAGTTATCTTTCAGTTCATAATATTCTTGGGGGGGGTTTAAGTGGGTGGCTGTGTTGTTATTAGCGACAAGGCGCAGTGCATGTGAAAGTGGGCCCTTTCGTGGGCCCGCTACCTGTGAAGGGATAGGCCCCCACGCACATCCCTATGACTTGCAAATAGATGACTATAGACTGCGTGTCATGCAGGGGTCCATGGGAAGTTTGCTAAGAGCTGCACATGTGCGCATATGTGCGTAGCGCTGCCTATAGTTGATTTGCACTTTTGCCGATGTAGATAGCATGTCAAGAGACCAAGCACCAGTCCCAATGGGATTTTTGTAGATCATTGAGCCTTATTAATCATTGCTAATACATCCTAAGAATCTTGTCCAGATGGATCAACAATTATCTACATTATACTTCGCAGTGAGAAAACTATGCCGTCTTCACTAAGTTGCAACACAATTGCATAGCCAGTTAATCTCTGTATAAGCAACTTCTCTAGAGTGAAGAGATGATCTGTTGTGACAAATAGATTAATACTGATCCTTCATTTACAAAAATAAATGGACGATAAACTCACACTGATTCAATGATTCCACAAGTCCAGGTTTAGTCCAGTCCAGTCAAGAAAGTTTTCGGACCGGGATCGGACCAGTCCCTAATTCTGTTTTACCAGGACAGGACTGGACTGCACTGGTGTGGACTAGTCCAGTATTGTGTCCAGGGTTAGAGTATATTTTTCACTATATTGGTCTTTTAATGGGAGAAATATATCTTGATGGTACTGAATATACAGACAGAACTGTCATAATGTTGCCCAGAGTGGGTATTCAGAGGTGAGTGTTTATCAAATGTGAGGATGAGTGATGTTTTCAGTGATACTTGACTATAAAACAATGTCAAATTTGTAAGTGTGTGTGGACTGGTCCAGACCGAGCCCATCCAGTCCAAGAATGGCAGTCTGTGGTCCAATCCAGTTCAACCTTGCATTTCGACTGGACTGGACTGAGCCCTACCCCAGACTCGGACCATCTGGACTGGTGGAATCATATCACCAATTGGTTTGCCTAACATGAATGTATTGCAGCAATATTGTGCAATCTAGAGGAGCCAGTGAACAGTGGAATAGCAGTGCTGTGTGCAAATAGTCACTCTTGTTACACATTTCACCGAATTGCATCATTTCTTGCAGATTACCCTGAGCAGTGCTTCATAAATTCGCAGAAAACAGGTTGCTGCCATCAATACATGGGATGTCTGGATGACTATCCCAACTTCACCTCCAGGCCCAGGTGCAACCATTCCAACTAATTTCGTCATTTCTGAACAATGGCTGCTGGAGAGGTGGGGCTGTGGAAGCTTGGTGACAGTCCAAATTTTGCAGATACCCAGGCAGGTTGTAATAAATACAGTTCAATGATTATTGGCTGAGGGCACCAGCTACAGAAGTTCTTATCTAAAGATTGCACCTGGGAATAGAATGTTTGCTGTCTGAAAGATAATAATGGCAAGTAATAGAGTTTGGACTTGATAAATACATTATTCTCTATTATTCCTCACTTCTCTGTCATACACCAGTTAGCAAAAAACTAATCAGCATGATATAATGAACCAGTTTTGAGTACAAGAACATGGTGATGGCCTGGGTGCCAGTGGTTTCACTGCTTTGAAAAGGGCATTCCGACTACTGTAAGTTCCTCAAATCTGTCACCAGCATCGTATTGATTCCCAGCTACCACTCCCGTACAGAGACTACACACAAATACCTACAGGATGTACTTGGCAGCATCAGCAGCTTCATCCACCTCTTCCTACCCTACCACAAAAGTCACAGTAAGAGCAACACATTTCACATTCATTCTCTTCTATACTATATCAAAGGTATTAGGGAAATGTGCTCTGCCAATACCAGTGACATTCCAATATCTAAAATCCACTCATAATGATCTTGCCAGGGATGGCTACTATGGTTGCAACAGGTTTCACTATATTCCACGGATGTTACAATCAGAGATGTACTGATTTGATATCAAGTCAAAAGTCAGTATTCTACTGCATATTATTAACTCAGCTCCCATCCTGCTGAAAGCAGATATATGCAGGAAGCCTCTTCTGGGCTCTTTTCTGGCATCTGACAAATTAACACCTATGGTGAAACTTCACATCAATGAAGTAATTAGCAAATGCAGCAAATTTGCAAGACTGATATTTACAGAGGGTATTAGTATATGGGAGGATGTTCAAGCTCTAAGGTCATACTTTTAGACATTTCAAGTGGATATGAGTGCCACTCACCATCAAGTGACCTCTGCATCATGTGCATTGTGGGTTCTCCATCAAATGATTCACTGAGTATATGGTGTTACAATAGTAATTCAGCAGTACATTAATCCAGATACTGTTGTAGTTCAAATGGCAAGAAGCATGGAGTGGCAGTACAGAAAGGCAATGTATCCAACAATACTGTGATACAAGGAGATCAAGCGCAACAAAGCAATAGCTGGGTACATCATCAGGAATATTGTCCTGTCTACCAGCTATATGAGTTGCATTTAAGCCATAGAATCAATACAGGGCAATCGAATGCTAATTAGGGTGCAATATGGCTGACTGTACATCACATTCTATGGCAAATTTAGGAGTTGGAGTACTGACAATTATCAATACTAAACAGAACCCATCAAATATTACTGGGTCGAGATGAACCGTACATGGTTTTACATATTGTTGATGTTGCTTTTGCTCTTACTGTTGCTCAACTTGTTCTGAGCAGTAAATATAACCAATTCCTGCTCAATCAGGGCACATCTTTGGAATTGTATAGCAAGATGTACTAGATGGTTCAGATATGTTGATTGCAACAAGGATTCCTGGTATCCAGATTCAGTACATGTCAGTGCAATATCAAAGCCAGAGTCCGTGACAGCATTACACTTGTAAGTCATCTATATTATGGCAGGGATTGTCAATGATGTCAAAGCACAGATCTCAGAGCCATGTTTATCAGAGCCAGGATTGTCACAGAGCCTGTCAAAGCCATACTTGACAGAGCAACACTTATTAACACTGGAATAGTCAAAGACTATGTCAGAGCATACTTCCATAGCCGGGTTTATCAGAGCCTATGTCAGAACCTTACTTGTTGGAGCCACATTAATCAGACTGGGATTGTCAGATGATATCACAGCCACACTTCTCACAGCCGAGTTGCAATGAATACCAGACTGTTCTGCAGTACAAATCTCATAAGAAAGATAACCATTATCTCAGCAAGGTCACATATGGCTGATACACAGGCAATACCAAGTTGTCCTCAGTATGTGCATATTGCCATTGGTTAATCAACTTGTATTAAGTGTCTGCTTGCTTCACACCAACATGTTTTCCAATTGAAACATACACCTTTCACTGTGGTGGAGTTATTAGGTCCACATTGGTTGGCTGGAGTGGGGAAAGTTATGGGCAAAAGTGGAGGAAGAGTTGAGCTCGGTGTATATATTATACAAAATCAGATTCTACACCATTCCACTAGGATAAATCTTGATTAATCACATGATTGCACTGATACAACATGACATTGCACCTGATCATTGTTTAATGTAAACACCATCTTGCCATGATCTCAAGCGGCATTACAAATCATATGTATAAGTTATCGCTCATATATAGAAGCGGCCATTATATCATGTCACTTCTAAAATGGAAGCAACTATACCCTACAATCCCATAACCCAGGGTAATAAACCTACAATATGCAATAGCATGGCAGTAATATTAATAACATATCATAGTACCACACTAACTGCCATCACAACACTCAGTTACAGTAATGCCAAAGCTTTACCCAATATAGAACTAAAAGTTATCTGAAAGAAGCTTTGAGAAATTGTTAATGATAATTGCCCATGCATTCAGCATATCATGCAGTAGGAAGAATGATAATCGCACAGACTGTTGATGTGACCATGTGTGATAGGATGGTTGTCATATTGTGAATCCTGACAGCTAGCTAGAGTTGGCATCTTCTTCCCAGTGTCAGTGGTATAACAAGAGTGCAAACAGTGGTTGTGAGTAAGTTAGGATAACTATAAACATTCATAGGTATTATATTCATCTGTAGAATACAAACTTTTGTATCATCCTATTGTTTGAGAATCCTGTAGTGATGTTAGCAGTTGATAAGTCAATATTATAGACATGATTTCACCTCTATCTGATCATCTGGATTCTGTTAACAGCATATTTTCTCAATAATATTGCAGTTATTCTGTAAGTGAGGGACTGTGGGTATACAAAGGACACAGAAAATGCACAGAAAAAATAATAAAGTACAATGAAGATTCAGATGTAATCTAATTAATTTCAATTCTTATCAATGCCAAGATTATTAGCAATGTCATTATAACAACTGACACATTCAAATACTGAACTGAATATCTGCTCAACCACATATTGTTGGATTATATATTCATAATATTATGATTTCTGCTCAAAAGGTGACATAATATTTAAGTTGGAGTTGAAAAATGAGTATGAGACAATATTCATATATAGTAAAGCTTCATCTAACAGTTGGGAAATAATTAGTTTCATCAGGTTAATACAATTATAATACACTGAGTCTAGAATTGATGTATAATATAGACTGCAATAGCTGAGATTAAATGCTTATTTTATACAGAGAGTGGATTGTACTCACAAAAGCTTTCTTTATTGATGCAAGCATTTAAGACAATTTTGACCTTCATGCTGTCTTGGGATATGGTAGTTGGTGCAAAATGCATAGTGCAGTAGAAAATCAACTAGTAAATTTAGCCTTTCAGAGTCTGTATCAGGTGGAAATTACAGATTTCATACTCTTCGGCTGACTAGAGACTGGCTTGGAAGTTCTCACTCGTGACCTTTCTTGATGTACACTGAATATTATAATCATTTATTCGATATGATAGTTAATGGCCCAAATGTACAGGTTAGTAAGGATCTAGTAAAATCTGCATTAAATGTGCTGTGGACTACAGTCTCTTTTGAGAATTACCAAATAAAGGATACGTGGAAGTTGCTGGTTATTTACAAAGTTGCTAAGCTGCAACTGTCATTTAAGAGTATTTCTCTCAGCCACCAGCTCAGTTGACAGAGGCCAAACTGCTGATGTGATGTAACAATCTAAAAGCATTGTCCAAATATACTAAATAGTCAATGTGATGTTGTGTGAATTTGTGAATATGCCAGGGCAGAGCATCTATGGTTTTGAATGTGGTAACTACCTTCCTTCTAAGGATGGTTGATATGGATTGTTGCTGACAATGCCATTTGATGGTGGTCAACAAATACCAATTAAGTATAGATTCAAATATAAGTACAGGCCAAGCAGAATAAACCATCTGCATCTCAAGGTGAAGTATGCTATAAATATCCGTGTGTTTATGCTGGTGCTACAGATTCACTATCATTTGCACTGGAAGAAGAACAACTGGAAGTGAAACAAAATGACATTTTCGTGTGTATTATGGACAACGTACACGTGCTGTAGTAGCTGCTTAGTGAATCTATGGTGTCCAAAATCAGGAATGGTATGTCTATCAGGAATGGGAGCATGTTTATAGTTCGCTAATTATATGAAAGATTCAGGTGCAGTCAAATCTACGAATAATAAACCGAACTGGATTGCAGATCTGACATTTGAGTGAATATTGAATATTTGGTAGGTAATTTACTACTGGTTCAGTATCAGTTAAGTTACTCACACCCAATGACCAACTTGTGATTTGATAACAAAAGTTGTTCTCTACCAGATGGTTACTATTTCCTAAATTGATTAGAATACCCCTCTAACCAAAATGAATGTAACAAGCAACAATTCCTGCATTAACAACAGATTCATTTTAATACAACAGAGACAAATGGTTCATAGATTCACAGAAGTACCTTACCAATGGTATCTTGTAATAATTTTGCATCAGTTGATGATAATGCAAAGGTTCAAATTTCACAAATGCATAGTGGAATTTCATCACCATAATCATCTAAGATTCTATGATTATAGTTGGGAGTCAAAATTTAACTACAAACTATCTTCTTTATCTGTAAGTAGCAATGTAGAATACTGACCAGACTACAAAATACAGTATATTATTGAAGTCGTCAGATATAGTTATTTCATCAAGGTATATAGTACTCTCATCCAGACTACTTCTAACAATTAGTAGAGATCACAGACTTAGTTATCATAACCATGGGACATATATTCTGTGGCCAGTATATAGCACTCTGCTTTGCCCTAGATGGACAACTCAAGTATATACACAGTATTGTTTAGTCAATGCCCAGAACATCTTAATCATTGGTGTATAACATATCTCTGTAATATTGAAACCAGTTAGGACTAGTTTTGTAATATTTAAGAGTATCAAGGAATTTGGTGAGTCTGGGAATATTAGTAGCATATCATGATAGCAATAATTGTCCATGTTTGCCATACATGCAGAAAATATCCACCGGATGCAAATGTAACTTTGTTCGTCACTGCATGAATTGATGAACCTGAAGATGAAGTGGACTGAAAAGCATCAGCTGTGTCGCAGTATACCAGAAAGCAAATTATCAATTATTGCTGATTGATAAAAAACCATCTCACTTCATGGCTCATCTTGGTCTGATTTGTGATACTGAACTGGATAATTCACAAGTATTGACAGAACTGTATCACTCAGCTATCAGAATATCAGAAAATCTAACAATTCATTCCACTTCCATTTATTGTGTCAATTTCCAAATGGTTATTGCAATCCTCTGGGCCTGCTATAACTAATGAGAAATATACCAGCAACTATCTGAATACACTTTATGTTCCAGAAGATTCTGGCAAAATGTATCTTTTATCCCATGGCTGCGGTTTTGCTTGCTTTCCCCTAATTGTTTTGGGATCAATATGATGTTTTTTCTTCTTTTGGAATCCAAACTAGTTCTTTCCTAAATGATAGTTCTCATTCTAACAACCTCCCAATCAGCGAGTACATTGTGATGTGAGTTATTTTGTACACCTTATTATTTTCAACTTGCATTTCTTCAGCAATCATCTTATGCATCAGTCATTTCATCTTACATTGCAGTACATCTCAACTGTGGACATCAATCTTGGAACAATTCTGTACATACTCAGAAGTGTTCAATTACACTCAAATCATCTGGTATGATGGATTAGCATTGTGGTATTACTGTGACCAGAAGCTTCAAATATATCCTACAATTGGGCTTATATTCCAAGTCTCTATTGTATTTCATCTTGCCCAAAGTTAATTGATAAGAATTCACAATTATCCGTAACTGGTGTTGGAGTGGGCTATTATTTGATAATGTCCCTAAGGATACTGCAGTATATTTTGAAATGATCGGTAGTTCCCAGATCTTTGCGCTTCATCAAAATCAGTATGCAGATCCTCATAGGTGACATTGGCAGATTCCAGATACAATCAGTTTACCAGTATCAGCTTGGTCCCATGCAAGCCCTCTTCGATGATATCCTTCAATGTCTCTAGCACTCAGCACATTGTCACCAACGAGAGAAGGTCAATCGTTGACTTTAGTTAGTGTTAGCAACGGTTCCGGGTTACCCGGCTACGGTCCGGGTTTGGAACTGGACCGGACTTTCCAGTCCGGGTTGTGATCCGGAATGGAGGGGTACCCACCGGGTTTGGGGATGGGTTCGAACCGGACCGCGGTTCAATATTACGGTTTCTACAACTTTGGCTCCAATAAAGTGGTTGAGTTCTCATCGTATCATGACGTGATCAGTATGTAAATTGTGCAGTTCTGGGCGCTCTTTCGCCTCGCGCATTCCGATCTGCGAACCGACTGATATTCGTTGAGTGGCTATGCAAACAGGGGAAATTTCAGCGAAACTAGCTGGTTTTCGATTGCGACTCAATGAATATTGGTCGGATCACATATCTGAGATCGGGAGGTGAAAGAGCGGCTTGAACTGCACAATCTACATAGTGATTATATTATGATACGATCAGAACTCAAATACTTAATTGGAGGCAAAGTTGTGATGTTGAAATGCTGGGTTTTGTGTGGAAACCCGTTGCAACAGTTGGGTTCCGGGTTGGAACCGGACCCGGAACCGAACCGGGAATTTGGAACCGTTGCTAACACTAACTTTAGTGCAGAATGCTATACAGGTAAAGTTGTCTGAATCTCTCAAAGATGGCAGGGTACATTATTCATTCTCTGCAATGCATACCAATCTTGTTGTTCACTAATAATCAAGGGACAGACTTTTCCATCCATTGTAACCCATTTGTGGAGAGTATTCCCCTTCAGACTGGACAGTGGAAATTCTACATTAACCTTATCAGTCAGTAATTTGCATATTATATCCATGGCCATAGAGATAAACTTTTTGCTAGCACCTATATGAACTACAACCAGTATTGCTAGCATACTCAAATCGCAAACTCATTACCTAAATATGAATCCTACTGCATTAATGAGGTAAGACCGACACTTGGTTTGTAGCCAATATATAGTTCCACCCTTGAAGGCAGATACTCTATAATCATCCAATTTGCAAATCAGATGAATATTCCTCTATTTCACTCTCTGATTCAGATTCTTCTGCTCAGATAAATTGCTTATGATGTTAGAAACTGTACCTACTAATGAACCACTATTATCATGACAAACTATGTCCTCTCCAACCAATTGCTCTTGAAACTGCCTCCCAGCTACATCTGTATTCTGTGCATCCTAAATAATCACTTTGAAATATTCAGTGGTGACTTAGCTACATGGCCTTATACTGATGTGCTTTTCAAATTCATTATGGTGTTAGTTATAATCTAGATTGGTATTGGAATGAATAATTATTTGTGGAATACAATCAAATCTATTCTTCCAATCAGAATTTGAATTAAATCTACTCCCATTCATCCTTACACCATTCTCTATATTCTCCACTCATTTATGCCATTTTGACTACTTCATTTCGTATTTTTAATAATTAGCACCTGGTAATGATGTTCTTGAACAAGGCAAGCAGCGATTGCCTTACCCAATTATATTATACACTCTGCACTCTTCTTTTGTGCAACAATGTTCATTTCTACCAAAAATACATTTAAATCATATCCCCAATTCAACTTAAAAGTAATTGACAGGCAACAGTTATATGAACTCTATCCATATATTGATTTAGTGATTATTTGGCTGTATGTGTACAATGTCATATTCATGTTGTCCAATAATTGCTGCTATAAGGTACATGGGTACATTGTAATTAGAAGGTATAGCTTATTCTAACCAGCATGTTCTGTCCTTGAAATTGATAAGCTCAAACTAGTATCTCATCTCTGTTTACAAGTATTAGAGTGGTTTCTGATACATATGGTCATTGTTATTATTCTTCACCTAGCAAATGATAATCACAAACATGCTATTTGAAAACTGCAGAAAGTTATTTCTCATAACGTTGCATGGCTACTTTTTCACTTTAGTTGCCAGTTACTCATTATGTTGTCTTCAGTTCCTTATTACCTTCCTAATGTTGCTATTTCAATTCATTTCAAATATCTGTATCGATCATTGGCATATCAAATCTGTCCATTCAATATTGTCCAATAGCTACCAGTTCTTGAGAGTTGCTAAGTATCATCCAACTAGTATCTCTGCAAACAGAAGGCAATGACTCTGCTGATTCATATGGTTCTATCGTTAGTTAATACTGTAATACGTTTCATCGTGAAACCCAGTAATAAATCCTTTCTACCACTTATTGATGATTCTGTGGTAAGGCTGATTCATTCTTTTTGATAATTAGTTCAACAAGAATTCAGTATACTGAATGCTAATTTGAACTCTATCATTTAATCTGTCCCTATTCAATAAATTTTCATGCTCATATACAGCCTTGTATGGATTGCAGAAATGCTCCCTTCAATGATAGTGGTATACAATACTTCAATTGTCACATTGCCCCAGTGCCACAGCTAACTTGAATGTTTTTGTTGCCATGCCAATACAGAGTCACCTAGATGTCCTTGTCTGAGGTCCTGATGGTGTTGAGCAGGAAGTTTCCATCTTGATGACTGTGTCACATTCTGGCAGTCTTGGGGGCCCTTAAGCTGTACCAGAATATAACAGACTATGTTTTGAAGAATGTTAAGGGGGCTATATGTGAGGTCCACCATAACTACATTAAGTGAATTGATAACATTCCTAAAGTACTCCACCTGAAGGCAATGCTTGACATTTGCTAGTTCTTGGTGGTGTTATATTGAATGGTGAAGTGTATTAGAACTTGAAAGGGTCTTAAACTAAATGCTGCAATGGACAGTATATATACCAAGACACCTGATAAAGCGGAATAGTGGATGTCCCAAATACAGTCATTGTGAGAAATATTTTGAGTACTAATATCCAATGTTGCTGAATAATTATCTAAGTTTTTTTGGAAGCCGAACAGACAACCAGCTGGTTTTACATTGACAGTCTTCAAGGAACATCTGTTTATTAAGAAGGTGTGTTGGAAGGTACGTGTAATCAATTATAGAACCAATTTCTAAGTAATAGTAAATTAAAGTATTGGTGGAATATAGTAAAGATAGCAGTGACCTTCTGCAGAATAAAGAACTCTTATATCCATTGATATAGTCAGCAAAAACCTTCTCCCACTACACCTTCATTTGATGAAGCCTGTGTTAGACCAAGTCTTTGTAGAGTACGTCATCATGTGGCTGTAGATTGGGACTGTCAACTACTACATCAGGTATGTGTCATCTTGAACTTAGACTCAATCAATCAATCATCTAAATGAGTTCGTCTTACCAGAATATGAGCCCGGGCACAACCACAATCTGGACACCAATCTCGAAACCTATCCAGAGATCACAGTTGAATTGTGAACCAATATCTGAGTGCCACCTGCGCATCACAGACCCATTTGGCACGTATCCGGGGCCGGGAGACAGCCACCATACTGTTCCAAGACGACCATTGAACTGTGCAAAAAATGCTTTTTCATGACCAAATCTCACTCACAACCGCTTAGATGGCCATGGTGTCAAGTTCCACAGGTATATGAGATTATGGCAACCGGATGAAACGTGGACAGGACGCATTGGGGATGAGTACGGAGTGCAGTTTGGGAGTAATGGTTGGAGGAGTTTGGGTCAACATCAGGTCAACACCCTTGGAGGAGTTCTGCTCAACATCAGAATGATTTCAAAGGGATTTCGTAACAGGTCAACCGGTGGCCAGCCAAGCAGATCGACATACACTATGGTATTTGGACAGTGTATGAGAAGTGGGCGGGTAATGCACTGTGGATACTAGGGAGATGTCGGCAGACCCAAATGCAACCCCTGGGGCGCACGGCCGTTGGTCCACTACGTTGCACTGGGTATATGATTTGCGACAACATACTTGAGAGACCGGCGGTGGCAATTGTGGCCATGAATCCACACAGCCTCTGGATTCCTCAACTGTGAGGACAAGGAAGCATTAATAGAAGCTGTACAGTGTGGACCTTCAACCTAAACCTTGAATGACAACAACCACATTCCTCCACATAGGAGGCCATGTATGGGGATTTAGGATCTACAGGAATGAGTTTCCTAGGCCTAGCCAAGATGGGAGAGGACCTATGGAGAAGTGTCTCCAATTCGGACTCCAGCTATGGAGAGGGGTGTCCAATTTCAACACTGACACTGACACCAATACAGACTCGGCTACGCTAGCATCCACAACTGTACAACTGGCTAGGTGCCCCTGCGTTTAAAATGGAAAGGACAACCAACACTTCCACTTCGCATGTCAAGCGGAATTCAACATTGCCGTGAAGAAGAGTCTCTAATTTCTACACCGACACTGTCAGCATACCTATTGTCGGATACAGGTCCAGGTAACCTGCCAGTGGTCTGGGTTGGGACTGGAAAAACAGGATCGTTTGGTTCCGGAACAGAACCAACATCCGACCTGCTGCCAGGTGGTGTGCCAAACCCCGACCCGTTCTCGCTAAGACTTGGGTGTTGCCAGATTTGGCGAAACTCATCGGTTCAAATCTCCGGTTCCGCGTTTCAGGTTTTACCACTTATGGTCGCATTCAGATATGCTACTGTTAATCGCAAAATATTGACATTAGGATGTTGCTGTCTTTTGTTGATGTATTGACCGCCTTAATAATCGAAACAATCAGAGACACGTGACCTACCCCATCATGAAAATGAGCATCAACCGAGCGTCAACGATGATTGGTCATGTAACTTGGGTAATATGAGGGGCGATAGGTTGCAGACAGTTATAAACGAAGTATTGGCTGCCATTATAGGAAAAAGAGGAAGTGCAATTCTCTGTGCCCCATCTTGAAAATGAGTGTCAATGGAGCATCAAAGACTGTTGGCCTTGCATCATGGTTTATCACAGCATGGTGTGGCCATTATTGTTTATATACATCGTTTTGACTGTTTTTGTACACTAAAAGGCTGAAGAACACTTAGGGGTAGCTCTGTAAATTAAATAAGTTGTTACTGTGCTGGAGGCTGTCGCAGGGATATCCCGTGTGTATCTGGCTATAAAGGCTGCCCTGTCCTTGTTTATGAATGCTTGTGATCAAGTGCCACTCATATTACTGAAGATGGAAGACCAAAAATCATTGATGCTCCGTTGACGCTCATTTTCACCATGGGGCAGGGAGGGTATCACTCTCTGTTGTTCATATAAAGGAGGCTAAAAATTCCTTTCTGACTGTCTGCAACCTATTGCCCGTCAGATGACCCAGGATGCAAGGCCAACAATAGTTGATGCTCACTTGACGCTTGGTGTCAGGATAGGGTTGGGAGTGTGTCACTATACTTCTTGCCTATAAAGGCGGCCAATGCTTCGAGTATGTATAATCAAGACCAAATCAATTTTCAATTACCTCACTTACATGACCTAAAATTGTTGACGCTTGGTTGACACTCTGTTGACGCTCATTTTGCCATGTGCGTATCTACAATATCAATTGATTTGATTTGGCGTAGAATATCATTCACATTATTTTGGCAGCCTTTCTGGTGTTTTCATTTACATTCTCCTTGATCGCTACATTGTTCTTTAATAATACATATAAATATATCTCTTGACATAGACTTTACAGTGTCCACTAATTGTAGATAACAATAAAGTTAAACATCCCAATCCTTTCGATCAGTGCTTGTGCTGACTTGTGGGTTTGCTCAATAGGCTGCTCTCATCTGCAAAATGGATGTTAGCTGCATTACCACACAGCAGATAGTGTACTGACAAGTGGATATTCCTTGATCAGTCAGCATATCTGGATTGAAATCTGTATCGTGCTGTCTATCCTGGGCATATGCATCAAGATTGAAAAACTGAGCACTGGGAAGAGATGTATGTGAATACACATAACCAGGTGGTAAATCATTGATTTCGGAACGTAGAGCTCCCTCATTGTCACCGGGTGGCGCAGGTGGCGTGCCAGGCGGTGGTGGCGTCGGTTCTGGTGTCGGCTGTCTGTGTCAGTTGGGTGGAAGTGCACTCGGTCCTCTGCGCCTCCAGTGGGTCTGTGTATTCTTTGCGGTGCCATTGTGGGAAGAAATGCATCTGTCCATTTGGTTTTGACGAAGCATTGCAGGTGTCTTTCTATTGCGACCTTCACTATTCTAGGCCAAGGACACTTTACTCCCCACTTTTTCTCTTCACGGACATCAGCGCATGGCTTCTTGGTCACATATTGCATTTTCTCTGGTGCGGCACGCAAATAACCCCCGTTGGGCATTTCGGCCACATTCGAGGCAAGGTGCATGTCGGACTGTTCTAGCTGTACCCGACCTCCTTGCCTTGCCATAGTAGCAGACATGTTGATCACCAACAACAAATTAGTTGCTGCTTCTAACAATGAGATTCGGCAATTACCTCAACCATATATGCTTCCCTTGTGTTCTCAAAGGTGATTAATCCATGTTTCATCCACTTTCGGGGATGCTTATCATGAAATTCATCTGCAACAATCTTAGAACTGACAATTTCATGATGTTCGATTCCACAGACTGTGCAGTCAAATGCCATATTTGACGATGGAGGTTTTCCGTTAACGGCATTGATGAATTGGTCACGTAGCCCTCTATGTACACCTGCGTTACATTACACAGCTAGTTGACCGCCGTTTACCACAGTATGGTTCTTCTCACATCCAATTGCATGTTGCTTCTTATTCTTGCTTCTTCCAGTCATATGGATGATTTTTAAATGTGCATCCTGGGTGATATTTTCAGTGGCTGGATTGGCAGCATTGCGGTGCACTAGCAGGTGTCTGTGTTGTCGCTGTGTGCCCGTGAGTGATGCATTGGATACCACCCCCATCGATCTGCTCGTTTTGGATCTGCTCTCACCTGGCTGAGGGGTTCGTGTAGCCAAGATCTGCTGGTGTTAAATCAGAGGGGAAGATGATGATGATATGAAGTGGGAAGTCCTGAGGAATATATAGTTAGCTTGAACTCAGAATGGAATAAGTAACAGACCACCTGTACGTTCTAATCAAGATGAATCCCGCTGCATATGGCTGCATGTTGCTAGGGCTGCCCAGCGTCCCGCAATTCGCAGTAAGTCGGCCCCATGTTGTTTGTTTGATTACAGGGATAACTAGTGGTGTATAACAGCCGAAATGTCATGATTGTCAGATATAAACAGGTAATTGTTTGAGGGAAAGGACGTCTGGTGATGGTTGTCTCAAAAAATCCCTGGGATATTACATGGAACTGATGCTAACAATCAAGTCATGTTGTACAGTACACCTAACTATTCCCATTTTAGTGATGGCCAGAACCCAGATTTTGCTTTGTACACGTTGATCAAACATACCAACCTTGACATAAATGATGCAGCTTGCCTCCATATCGTCCATATCTTGCAACATCCAACATCTCGCCCAACAACACAGTCAACACAAACTACAATGGTGAATGCTCTGAAAAAGAACATTTTACCACTTCTGGCATGCAAATATGGCAAATCGACCAATCATTCAACATGCCGACATCCTCAAGCGACTGAAGACAACGGTGGTCTGGAGGCAGACAGAGCCCGAGCCCTTGGGGTATTGCGCAGCTTGCGATCCAAAATGAAGTTTGCAGCGGACAAACAAGTGGAAACACAATTTCAAGCAATCAAGAGAAAGAGAAATGCATTGAAGATTATGTTGAGGGAGAACCCGCTGTAGCAAGAAAGCGAGTCGAAGACGCACAGACAGTGATTAAGCAGGAACAGGAAGATCGGAGGAGAGCTAAGAACGCTGGATTGACAATCACAGAGCTCGAAAAAAGGTTTCAGCAGATTGTTGCCAGTGGAGAAAGTCTGAGCAATCTTGCAAGTTCTGACAATGAGGAGGATGGGGAAGATGAGTATGATGAAGATACAGAGCTGGGCATGCTGAGTGAAGATGACAAACCCAGCTGGGTGATGGGCACACTCTGCAAAATGGTACAGTAGAGCATGGAGAGGTTTCGGCAGAAGCAGATTCAGCCTGATGAATTGGCACAACTGGGATCAGGGGACGCCGCCAACTACTTCCATGAATGAAATATGAAGTACATCACTACCAAAATGCGAGTTCCGGCAGTCGTTAAACCACAAACGGATGATGCTGCAGCTGCACCAGTAGCTGTAGCATTTGGAAAGGTCTTGGGGTGTTTGGATATTTTCCCCAGAATATCGCAAATGCCATAAGGGACTTCTCGACCAGGAACTGCTCAAATGAGGCTAGGTGCCGGGAAGCAACAGTCAGACAAAAGCATGGTGGGACTTCCACCCGACGTGGAGCCCAATTCATTACCTATTCAGAAAGCAATGCCTGTTGAAAGTATAAGCTTCTACCCCTTCATATTGCCACCCCAGCTCATCACCATATAGAAATCAGATTCTGACAAAGAAATGGTGATGGCACCTGTATTTCTGCAGGAATAAAGAGGCACAATGCTAAGTTTGACATCATATCTCGATGAAACACAATTCTTGTACCAATTGTGATACATGTCAGCTTTTTATTGATTTCTGTGACCGAATTGTGAGAAACAATGATTGGTCTGTGCATGTGCAAGGGTCATACGCACCATGCAAAAGTTCTAGAATCCAAATCACGCTGCAAGACGACCAATAAACTTGATATCTGTTTACCAATTACTGTCATGTGAGAAAGCAAAACCTAAATTAGTAACCAAATTTACTAACAAAATTTAGGTGAGTGATGACATACATGTCATAGAAGGAGCGGTCAGTGTTTAATACCAATCTGTCAGAATGACGACCATCATGGTGCATTCATCCATGCATCCAACTGCAAAGCTCTCCACACAGACCTGGTGCACGTGGTTGAGATGTTTCAAATTGCTTATGGTACGTCATGGAAATTGAGAAGACGGAGCTAGATGAGGAAAGCTGAGGGAGTTGGGCTATATTAATCAAAAACAAGTGAAAAGATCAACATGCCATTAATTGCCAGCCTAAAGCACGGGAATTTGATAGGGCCACATCATCCATGACTCAGATAACATGGATAGTGGTCGATCAGAAATGGAGAGGCCACAAAGCTTCTAGATGCCACTGACAATACATAGAAACACTATATTGGTTGGGAATAATGACTGTACAATTTGTTGCATACATGTATTGAGAGTATGATGACTGTATCGATGGTTTTAATGTGAGCGTCAATGGAGCGTCAACGATTTTTCGTCCTACACATTTGGCAATCAATGGGCTGCATTGTCATATCCTTCCAATGTGAATGTAGTGGTCGGCTTTATAGCTATAATGGCAAGCAACATACTCGTTGCCCCATCCTAAAAATGAGCGTCAACGGAGCATCAACAATTTTTGGCGATGCATCTTGGACAATCCAAGGGTGCCTCGACGACATTAGCCCATAATCGAACAATCGGCGACCTCTGTAGGCAACACTGTTTATGACAACATCCCTAGTATGTCCTATAATGGAGCCTCAACGGAGTGTCAACATAGCGTCAACAATTTTTTGTCTTGAAACTTGCATAATCCAAGGGCTATGACTCAACATGAACCCATAATCAAAGTATTGGCCGCCTTGATGGGCAAAGATGATAGTAACAATTCTGCTACCACCTCCTCAAAATAAGTGTCAGCGGAGCGGCAACAGTTGTTGTGGGGCTCTGTATGCTCCACTACAATGAAGTGCCTTGCATTGTTCCTAAATCGAGTTTTCAACAGTCAGTCTTTTCAACATGTCCTCGTATACAGTTTCACCACTATGCATGCAATGTCTCCTTGGTCTTGCGTGTGTCTTGCTTGGGGCTCCAGAGTCAATATTTAGGAGCGAGCGTTCTACTTAACAATAATGTAACTTTTCACAGTCTCTCGACTGGAAGTACACCGCTTTCAAATTCTTACCACCATGTTGGACTCCCAATCTTCAAATACCTCATCACTAGCGGCTATGATGTTTTCCAAAAATGACTGTATCCTTATTCGTGATTTGAATGACCTTATTTTACAAATCATATTTGATGCTTGGTGGGCCTTTATGAATGTAGGCTCGAAGCATTCTATTGCTCAGAGTTATTCTGGACATGCGCCTTCATGGCGTTTCTTTTTGCATTGTGGAATTGAGGAGACTGGCAGCCCTGGCATCATATGTATCTTATGTTATCAAGTTCTTCACCATCCATCAGAACATGGCACCAGCTCAATGGGGAAACATTTACTGGAAACACAACATGTTGCAAAATTAAACAAAGTAACAAAGTCGGACATTTCAGAATTGACAAGTTCAACTGTTAATGAATCAGCTTTGGCCATATTGAAGTGTCAAGGCAGTCGAGGAATGCCAAGTGTAAATTGGCAAAAGAAATTCATATTCGACAGTTAGACATTCTCTATATTAATACAATTGACTTTCAAAATGATCCAAACTGCCAGCAACGGACTTCCTAACAGCCAAATTTTCCCCAGACATCTGGGGTTGCTACATCTTGTTAGGATTTGATTCGGCTCATATTCCATGGAACGCTATACCAAACCTAGAGTGATGGCGGTCATGTGATGAATTAAGCAGCATGCTGCTGGTTCTGTCCGCCAGCACCCATAGCAACATTTGCCTGAGGAAATAGGCACTGACACAAGATGCAACTGAGGAGCAATTGTCGTCAAGAAATAGTGTTAGCTTAGCTTTGGACAGGTAGATATCATTGAACAAATTAGCCATGATGTTGGTCATATCATACTATATAGTTCGAAATTGGGTGTTGACAGAAGTTCAACTAGCTTTCGACGAGGCTGATAGCCACTTCTTTTCTCATTTCGAACCCTACATAAGCATATTTGGTCAAAGGTCAATATACTAGCGCAATGCTAACCATATATTCGAAGGGACTTCTTATTCATTTTGAGCTTACCAATGGCCGTCTACTTGGAAATAAAACTGAAAATGCTTCCTCAAATTACTCGATGATTGGGAAACTACAATCTACCCTTGGGGCCTTGGGAACCGACTGGCCTGCAATGAGAAACCACATACCATGCGTGGTACACGTCAATCAGCTTGCTTTGGACGCATTCATGATCAGTCTTGGTGTAAAAGGCCACACCAAGTCGTGGAAAGCCCATGAGTGCGATCAGCAATATGGAGAAAATGGAATCACAGACATTGGGATGAGTCAAAGACTGCGAAAAGTGTGCAATGCTAGAATCACCGAGGTGTTGGCTATGAGACCTGGCCTGGCAAAGATTATTGAGAAGGTACATATCTCACGACATTTTGGAAGATCTGAAACTAACCTTCATATAGCAGAGAATGCTTACTGAATCAATTACACTGACACCTGGTCGTTGAAACTAGTTCAATGACTGGCACAATGCCAAATGTCAAATCCCAGTACTACCTCTTATGGATTGGAACACAAGGTGCAATTCGACAATGGAGTTGCATGAGCAAGCCAACTGAGTACAAGAATTCAACTGCGAGTGGCTCAAGAATCCAAAATACAGTGATTACCAGATACTCTTCATAACACAGGATGAATGGACAATGGTCAAGTATGTCATGGAAGTTTTGAAGCCATTCCTATACTGGACCCTGTGGATGTCAACAGGGCATATAGTTACTATGCACCATGTCATCACAGTCTATGATGACATGTTTGATTATACAGATGGCGTTATGCAAGCTTTACCTAAGAACTACACTCAATGGAAGGAAGACTTATACTTCGCCGCGATGTTGTGGCACCAGATGCAGTCCAAATACTATGCTGAAGTAACTCCAACGACCAGTATGCTTCTCATTTCAGCACATATCCTTGATCCTTTCAAGAACTCGCTATCATTTAGGAAGTAGGGCAAGGCAATGGATATTAATTCTGAGGATGAGACATCTTATAGTACCCTATACTTGTAGGCTTTTCTGAACTATGTGGAGAACGAATACTGTGCCAAACATCGACAAATGTATCTCATTAGACATGATCATGTTCTGGGCAGCAATCTGTTCCCCTCTCCAAAGGCTTCTGGATTTCGTCAATCCTCTTTGGATCCATATTATTTGTCCCACTATGATGAGAAATACTTAACACATAAATGGGTGGCTGAAACCACACCTGGATGAAGCGATCGCACATCACACTTATTGACAGACTTACGGCTTTATTCGAATTCACTGCCTGATGCAATAACGATCTGGGGGCTAGTTGATCGCTGTCTCAATGATTACCACTCCGACCCTATGGAGAGTAGTAGAACATTTGGGTTACCGGATATCACTGAGTGGTGGGGTCAACAATAGGAAACAGACTCAAAGTAGGCCAATCTCTCCAATGTGGCACTCAACATGTTCTTTATTATACCACATGGTGTCAGAGTGGAGGCCAGTTCTGCCCTTGGGCGAGACACTATTAGCTGGGGACAATCTGAAACCACTCGCAAGACCCTTCGGGAAGAAGTCATAGTATGGCAGTTTGCTCGAGCTAATAATGCTATATTGGTGAGCGATTACACAGCATTGGATACCATGGACACTGAAAACGACTTGCAATTGAAGAAACTGGTGGAGGATTGAGAATTTTGCAGAATGGCCAAGGGCCACGACTTTTCGGAGATGTGGCAGGGCAGCCAAAACATATGTGCTACCTAGAAGGAATCTCGCGCTCAAAACAAGCAAATAACTGCCGTAAGATTCATTTTGAATATGGAAGAGATCGTCAAACTATCCTGGGCACTCTTTCAACATGATGGTGCGGCTGCATTTAAACTGTCAAAAAGATCGCCTTTGCCACCAGCTTTGTCTGCAAAGAACCTCCCTGCAGGACGAACTCAGGTATTGAATGTCTGCCAAATCAGATGGATCGACCGTCATCCAGCCAAAAGTGATTAGGATAGTTTGCTTGACCGCATTGCTGACAGCGAAATTGGTCTGACTGGAATCGTAACTTGGATAATCCAGATGGGAGTGAGGATGACTCGGAGGTAGATGATAATTCCGATCTAGAGCTAGACAATGGCATCGATGCTCTAGAAAGCCCAGAGCACCGGGTTGTGAGTGCTGCACCAAATATTCCCGGATTGATTCAGCCAACCGGGAGGTCAATGAACCAGGTACAAAAATGGTTGATGACGGTCACTGCTATGAAAACAATGTGGAATATGGGAAACAAGAAAAAGTAGGACAGTATGGGTCAATATTTTTACACCAGGTTCTATATGTTGCTTGACAGAGAATTTCACTTAGAGAAATATTATGGGAGAATGTTGAGCAGTTGCATGTGAATATTTGTTCATAAATAGAAGAATAGTGGGCGAAATTCATTATTCAGCAAGATACACCAATTTTGGTAGAATGAGAGCGACCTGTGCATGAATATTACTGGGCTCGGCTTTGTCAAAGGGCTCAGTCTTAATATGCCAGAAACGCAACAATTACGTTCAAACAATTGTTTATACAATTATCGATGGGAGCAGATATTGAATACACAATACAGTGAAATGAGTGTCAACAGTGCGTCAACGATTTTTGGTCTTGTAAGCATGGTACTTGTAAAGTGACTTGGTTGCTGTCAAGCATAACCGATGTATTGGCAGCCGTAATAAGCAAAACAGCAGGCGACACGGTCACTGCCCCATTCTGAAAATGAGCTTCAACCGAGCATCAATGATTTTTGGCATTCCATCCTGGGTTATCTTTGTGTAGATTTGTTGTAGTAATTCATATACCATGTATTGCCGGCCTTTTCAGGCAATACAATGCGTGATATCTTCGTTACCCCATCATGAAAATGAGAGTCAACGGAGTGTCAATGATTTTTAGTTTTTTAAGTCAGGTAATTACAAAGTGATCTGGTAGTGGTGAGGCATAATGAATGTAATGGCAGTCTTTATAGGCAAAAGAGAAAGTGACATGGTCATTGCCCCATTCTGGAAATGAGCATCAACGGAGTGTGAATAATTTTTGGCTTTGCATCTTGGGTTATCTAAGTGGCAATTGGTAGAAGACATCCATAAATGTGGTATTTGCTGCCTTTAGGGCCAACCGCAACAGCTGCACACTCCCTGCCCCATCCTGAAAATGAGCGTCAATGGAGCCTGAAAGATTTTTGGTCATGCATTTTTGGTAATCTACATGTTGCTTTGTGGCAATAATTCATATACGATGTAATGGCGGCCATTTCCACCAACACAGTGCATGATATCTTTATTACCCCGCCTTGAAAATGAGTGTCAACGGCGTGTCAACATCATTTGGTTTTGTGTAGTGGGTAATCATGGCATGGGGTGGAAATTTGATATCACTATAGCACTTTTAACTGATTTAGTAGTCCAAAATGCAAAACACGAAAGGAAAAACGTTGATTCCAAAATAATGGATATCGTAACCTACAAAGTGTTCAAAAGGACTTACTGGATGTTGAATAAGTGATTTTAATCAGATACTATTATCAAAGAAGAAAAGGCAGAGCATTAAATGAATTTACAGATGGACCTGCTGGATAACCTGCTGACAACCTGCCCAATTCAGACTGGTTAGGAGTTATCCATCGAACCATACCAGAAATGACAGCTCGGGTGGATTGATGACCTGGACCGCCAACTTGGCAATGTCTCCGTTCCGACCCGGACCCTGATCTGAAGAGACTGTCTGGAACCGTCGCAAACACTATGCACACCCCATGATACGAACCCAGAGGCTGCATCTGGGTAATAACAACGCTCCAGCTGGTTGGTGCAGTACTTCTGATACTGTACCCGGCATGTATTCCAAGTATATATATATTTTCCAACATGATATCAATCATGATACAACACGACGGTCTGTCACCTTCAAAGAAGCCATTGACTGGAAGTCAAGAGAGTTGAAGTCGACAGGACAATCAACTACTGCGCTTAGAAATAGGCATACGATTGATGCCTCCCATGGGACAAGGAGCAGATTGGTCATTTGAGAGAATGGTTGTTGGGAGGAGCTCAGGGCATTGCATGGTTTGGCTTCCGTCTTCTGGCTTTTGCCTTCTGTTTGTTTTCTGTCTGTTTCTCAATGGCTTAATGTTTAACAGACATGTTATTACCCTGGAGGAGTGTCAGATGGAGTCTTTGTAAAGTATGTCATCATGCGGCTGTGGGTTAGGTCTGACAGCTACTATATTGGCTACGTGTCATTTTAGACTTGGACCCATTCATTCAAACGTCTCTACAGGTACGTCACAACAGCCTTGTAGAATAACTGAACTCTTTGTCACCTTCTGCTTTGATTTAGTATTTAATCAAATCAGTAAACTGGAATCTTGGATAATTGCACACTTTCATAGAATAATTAGCTGGAATTGTCATAGAAACAGTACACCTTAAAATGTGAAGGAAACCAATAACACCGATATCGAGTTTTGACGTGTGCTTAACCTGTCGTATTAAATATTTATTTTGCATAGATGACATGCAACACTATTCATCAGAAGATCTGTATGTTATTCAGCGACAGTGGTACCTGTTACTAACCTCCTGGTGCAATGGTCATTGTCTTCTCAAAATCCACCTACTGGTGATTAATTGTTAAAGATACTAAAACTATCCGCAAAAATAAATGCTCAGTGATAATTAAGTAGACATACAGCTAGCTAGGAAACATATCTATTCATTGTATCAATACGAACTATCCTTATTATCAACTGTACAAGACATATATAGGCAGGCAATTTTGAATATTGCAATGATACTGTACATAATGAAGCTGATTGTGGTTATTGCAGATGTATGTGATTAATAGAATATAAAAGTAGATTCCATTGATAACAACCATAATATTGTTTTCACAGGTAAAACTTTTCTGCTGAAGATATGTGTGAATATCATGTGGGATCAGACATGTATCCTAGTTTATGAAAATCACTTGTCATAAGATGGTAGAGTTTAACCTTTTATCTATATTATGCTACATAGTATGTGGCTGCAAATGTGTTAAGCTAATCCAATTTAGCATGCTTTCGATCAGATATCTCTGAGGTTCCAGTTCAGCAATATGCTGTCATCCTCCGATGTATTAGCCAGATGTGCCTGCATAAGTAAACTGTCCATTTCGTGGATATTATTAACTGTTGCTAAAAGTGTGCCAAATTCTGTAACAGCAATACGAAATCATTTAATGACAAACAACCAGAGACTTACTAGCAACACTATCATCGAATATTGATGGATGGTAAGTTCTTACCAAATTACATTGTATAACCTCTGATCCAATAGAGACAAAAGTTCAGAGTGAGGTAGTTAGTATTGAAAATATAGGGGACAAGGTATATGGCAAAGCAACTACATTTTCCAATAAGCATCACAACCAGTCAGAACTAGATAATCCCGAGCTTCGATCATGGTCAGCCCTTAACTGTCTACAGGCTTAATCATTCCTGTAGCAATTAGAAGTATATATTGATTAATCTCTGAGAAGTACACTGTTTAACTTCATAATCAATTGTGTCCAATCTGACGATACTCTGTATTGGTTGGTCTCTGCAGACAACTTTGGGCGCTATGACAACAGTTGGATTGAACATGATTCACACATCTTCTGAATGTTATATATGTTGTATATTTTCAAATCCACCTAGTTACTTTTAATACATCTCCTATTTCATGCAAGCTTCAGTTTGTCAAAGTACACCACTCAGAATTGCATTACGGTAGTTTGTACAATAATATCACGATGGGCAATTGGTTGTAGTATACTGATAATCAACTTCCCGTCAGGTTAATTATTGTACAGGTTATTTGAATATCCCACAAGACTTACCTGACAAAGGTTCTGGATATACAGCATATAAACCAGCTGCATCCAGCAATTGGTAATATCTCAAATAATATGTACAGCAGAAATCAATAGCAAATCTAAATGCTGATTTGGCTGATTTCATAACCCCCAAATCGTAGCAATTATACTAATCAAGTAGGGTATAGTACATTTGGAACTGTAATGTCCCCATAAAGCAATCCTAACATCACCAGTTCTAGCCTGAAATGGAACCATGCAGATGGATTCTAATGATAATATAATTCTCAGTTGGCTGTCGATATTGTTGCTTATCGGCAAAGATTTTCGTTAAACAAGGCTTATGTGGCTGATACCCAATGTGTTAGAATACTGGTATTGAATTGTACTGCAATTTCTGCATTGTCTAGACATTATGAGAAGATTGTGGCTAACATACGAAGTAAAAAATCTGTTATCAGAATGGTTTCCATTTTGTCATAATTTCATGTATATGTTAGTTGATAAAATTATACTGATCTATCTCTCAAAGCACTGGCAGATGCTTTCAAGCGTTATCATAGAAGAAGGGTATTGTTCAAGATTGGAAAATATTGAAGTCTTCAGAGTTCTCAGTTAGCAAATAGTTCATAACAATATTCAGTCTGACTAAATAGCTTGTAACTGTTAAAATTCTATCGTAATATATGTTGTTCCATGTTGGGCTGCAAATAATGCTGCAACCAAATGCAGGTAAATTCGAGTATACCTGGCTAAAGCATCAACAGCAGCAATAGATTTGGCAGCAGACAGTTAACAGAAGGCAACAGAATGATTGGAGCATAAAATCCATAATGTAATACAAGCTAAACACAAGATTTTCACTTTATTAATTCTATATCATAAGCAATAACAAGTAAATGAAAGTGGGACTTTGACAACTGGGCCCACCAGCTTATTCACCAAAAAACTCACACAAATCACAACTGTGGCAAAACCGGCTTATAGAGAGGCAAATATAATCTATATCACACTTGCTGATTTTCAGGCAAGTCTATTCATTGCAGTCAGTGAAGATACAGTTTGAAATTGAGCTAATCCGGAGCAAGTCACTTACAATCTAAAGGATGCAATTCACGCAATCACCTTAAATACACTCACACCATTTAGCAGAAAATGTGGAATCTACTTGATTAAGTTGAAGCTTTGTAAGTGACAATCAGCATTTAGAAGTAATATAAACTGTCACTCAGCATATAATATACTTGGGTTAACTAAATATGTATCAGGTAAGATATACATCTAAGTGAATTTGGTAAATGGGTTCTGGTGACTATTTTACAACTGATATTTTGAAACAGCTACATATGAGCAATGTAAAAGAGGGATGTCAATCTAGCAATATAGTGAATGGAATTTTACTGATATTCAAATATAATGAACAGTGTACTGGTTATCAATTGATGGTTGGGAAGCTCTTATATCTTTAACTTCAATGCTGAGATAATATTCATGCCAAAGTTGATTTGAAGCTACCCTTGGCTAATAATATATGGCAAAATACCAAGTTTATCTCTTATGGTATATGCATTTTCTAGAAGAGTATTCTTTCCATTCTGTCTTACAGCAGAGGCATTTTAGGAAAACAATGCATATCTGTGATGTATGCAGAAGTAGTTAAGTAACATTAGTAGAAGCTTTATCAGAAGGCTTCAGAAGTTCCAATACCAGTCAGGTATTCTATTTACAAATTGATGATGACAGGACTGAAAAATAGAATACAAATATTCTTTAAGATGGTTTAATAATTAAACTCCAGAATGGACTATTGTACTACCATCAACCACTTCACAATACTATCTATATTGAGTATCCAAAACTTGAGTGCAAGGTGTAATATACAACTGTCAGTAAAGGGATCATCTCGACAGCTTCTAATGTGTGGCTTGTAGTATTGCAAAGCGAAGTTATGATCTCGATGGTACCTTTCAAGAATCAACCTCCTCTGCTCCAGTGTCTTAGCTTACCTCGATACCACTGAATGTAATCTTCTATATCCCTCAGTAACTACCACCCAGCAAAAAAAAACATTAATTGTTCGAAGCAGTGGAAGACCACTCAACCATAGGTATTACATTCTGAATGTTAAGACAATACAAAGGTAATTTGAACATGGTATTAATATCCACAAAGTTGGGCTGATTGTGTTAATGGGCTTATCCAGGTAGTCAAACGGGTTGGAAAGATATACCTTCTCCCAGTTAAAGACAGGGTTGAACTAGTTCATTTCGTGGCAGAGAATGTTGTATCATATGGAATTGATAGAATGTGGCTTTTGAAACATCATCTAGATTTATATACATACTTGATTATATATTAATTACAATACCTAATTCAGATATATAGCTGTAAATTTGTTTATCCAATTGTACTATTCATAATAAATATTCCAGCAGACTATAGTAATAGGTTGAATGTATACTGGAATAGTCTTCAAGGCCAGAGTAACAGTCCAAGTATCTGTGAATTTGGATTAACCTAAACACATCAATTCATGTCAAATTCAAAAGATCATTTTGCACTTCTAAGGATAATGTCATACTGTGTTGCACTATTTCAGAAGTAGTAATAAATATCTAAAAGGAATCTCAAAAATATGGAAAGCACTTTACTTTGCATACTATCTATTTGGAAGTGTTTTAGAGTATCAGAACAACATGTGGTAGCTGTTTAGAGTAACTGAATTGTTCAGTTATGACTTCCAAATGATATTGCATTTTGCTGCTCTGCTTGAATTCAATTAACTTTGAAATTTTACCTTTTTAGGATTCTGGTCTAATAATACCCTTTTGCTTTCAGAAGCTCCAGGTAACCAAATTACATTGTGCTGGTACAGTTCTGCATATTCATTGAAGAAAGAAGCTCCATATTGTTTTATACTATGTGACCTGGATATCTAAATCTGCAGAAAGTGTGAATACTGTTAATATACCTAAACTATTTTTGAAAACATAAGTCATTGTGAAAGTATACTATAAACCTCAATTCCAATCATCTTAATAACCAGCTTGCAAAAAATTTGAAACCACCTGGTATCCAACGACACTTAAACGACTGATTTGAAGTATTCAGTACTATTAATCCTATATTTATATATAGAATCGCATTAGATCTGCAAGTCAATATTGCATTTTGTAGGAAAATACTGGTTAAAGGTCAATAGAAATGATAGTTATGTCCATGTGACTCAAGTCCTATGTATAGCTTACCAACTGTATATACAGATTGTAATATATTATACATAGATATCACATTACTAGCAATACACAGAATCTGCCATATTTTAGCAGAATCTATTTTGACAAGTATTATCAGTTATTAATATATTATGGCATCTTCTTTCTATAGTATTAATTGTTTCTTGAATGGTCCCCTGTGTTATATACAATAATATTACCAAACAGCACCAAGTAATACCTCATCTTGGTTATTACAGACTTGAAATCAGTTGTCTTACCAGCTAGATGTTCAATTTTCATATTCATCAATTTTTGATGGTTCTCTCCACTAGCTCCTTTGCAAGATTCCTTCTAAGTTTATTTAGAAAGAAAGTCTTTTAATTTGGTCAACATTCTAGCATATATTTCAGTTAACTATTAATCATTTGGTATTTAAGTTCTTTTTCCACCACTCTATTTCAAGTATAAATAGAGCCATAATTCTTGATACCAGCTTCTGTAATTCACTGTACATCTATCAGCTACTGATATAATCTAGAAATCTAGATGGCGAAAGCTGTATAGCTATTATATTTTAAGTATACATCATTGAGTCAGCTTATAACTACAACCAAGTGGGTTTGAATACTTACTAATTAGTTTAGGTATTTATATATACTGTACATTTCCACTAAGTAATTGAAACATTGATCTTTCAGTAAGTATTACTTATTGACATGGTATATATCATGTACTGAACTCATAAATCTACCCTATCCAGGTATTTCCTTACATCACTATTCTTCAAATGATATATTCAGATAAGTTCAAGTAATACATTCAACTGCTGATACCTGTAATGGATGGGGTTGGGTGTAGGTGCTGTTGAAAACAATGATGTAATATCAGAATCAAGACAAATGTGCACTCGAAGTTCTTATCAAGGATTCAAGACAAGACACAAGTTGAAGTGGTTTCAAAGTTATCTGCTGCTTTGCTATACAAGAGAATGAGTAAAGAGAAAAGGGAATGAAATCCTCCAATGCCAAACAACCTCTCTATGTATACAATGCAGCTGCCACCCTCAAATCATTCCTCATGCTTCGATGTACCATCTGAATCTTCCTCCATGATCTTACACATCACCAATACAACTCTTATTAATACAACCACACCACATCATCTGACGTCACAACTCCTCAGACCTCTTCCCTGTCATAATAAACAATCCCACCACCATTTCACCCCAATTGTGTACCACCTCTGCATCTCCCATCATCTCTGCCATTCCGTAACACTGATTCCTTTCCCTGTACCATTACTCATAACCTGAGCAGTGACAGTATCCCCCTCTTAGGTCTGAGGTCCCCTAAATACATTTTCCAACGGTCCTGGCTTCTCTGGATAATGCTGATGAAACAGATCCACTGCCTGCAGGCCATCCACAAACTTCGCTGGTTCCTATATCAGCGAATCATATTCTATCCACTGAATGAGATAGTGTAGCTGGTTCCAATTCACCTGACTGATCTTGGCACCCGAAGCATCATATTCATCTCGACCATTAACCTCCACTGGTGGTTGGGGCCGCATCCATTGCCCGACAAGGGGATCGTCCATTGCAACAGCCACAAGTAATACTGGTTGTACCCGTTGAATTCGCACTGCGGCAGGGAGATCCAGTTTGTTAGTGTAAGGGGATATTTGGCAGGTTACTGAAACAGGTCCCAATCACTTCCAATCCATTTTCCCTATAGGTCTTGTTGTTTGGATATGTTGAGCTTCCACCATACTCGGGATCCCTCCTGGATATTCGGCACCAGAGCCCCATCTTGCTTTGCTCCCTTCGCCTGTATTGCCTGGCTTCATCTCATCTTCACTCGGACCTGCTCATGGATTTGTTACTCCATGGCTTCAACCGGATCAGCATCCAATCACCAGCAGTCCCATCCAACTGTTCGTTCATTTAAAAATGTCATCTTGGGGTGCATACGCTGAACACCAAAGAAGGGGGTGCACTTCGTTGTCTCTGATGCTGGATTATTTGCTGTGCACACAGCCATCGGCAGCCATTTCACCCAATCATCCTGCTGGTGGTTAACAAACACCCGCAGGTACTGTTCAATACTCAAATTCATCTGTCCGGTCTGGCCATCTGTCTGTAGGTGAAAGGCTCTTGATATCCTCCATTGAATCCCCAAGCGATTGCATAACTGGCACCTGAATGTTGAAGCAAATTGAAGTCCCTGATCGGAAGGAATCATTGCTGGATGTCGATGGAGATGTACTACCTCTTTCCAAAACAACTCGGCCGACCCAAGAGAATCTCTCATTGAATAGCAGGGGATGAAATGTTGCATATTCGAGAGTCTATCTACTACCAACTTGATTGCATCTCACACTTCAAACTAGGGTAACCCCACTGCAGAATGCATCGATATGTCTTCCCATGGTTTGCCTGGTACTGACAAATGTCGGAGGACTCCAAATATTGGGTGTCATGTGCTCCGAAATCATTGACAACTACCGCAATTTCTGGCTTGTTGATTGACATCCGTTCGCATTCTCTTCCATTAGTATTCCTGGTCAAGATGATAGAAGATTTTTCCTTGTCCCAAATGTCCTGCCATTGCACGGTCATGACATTCTTGTATCAATCTTAACAGCAATATACCATTCAGCAATACATACAGCATCTCTCTATATCATATCCATTATTCCTGCTTTGTACATTCCGCAAGTGTGATATCTTTCAACCTGCTCTGGGTTTGAATCACCTCCAGTAACTTTCCTGGTAGCAGATCAGTTAAATCAGCTTCAGTCAAAGGATTGCAGATAGGAGGATGGCCCTGAGGGGGCGGAATGTCCGCCAACCAATGCAATTGTTCTGATAGATTTTGTGGCCTTAGAACCACCTGTTCTATATTTTTAATCTTTTATCCCCCCACTCAGGGAGGTCTCCTGACCTCCTCATCAAAGCATCCGCTTTTCTGTTCGATTTCTCTGGTCTGTAAACAATCCTGTAATCAAAATGAGATAAACACTCAGACCACTGTACTTGTCTTCAATTCAGCAATTTGTTCATCAACCAATACTCAACATTCTTATAATCTGTTAACAATTGAAGAGGGTGGCAAGCCCCCTCACATTCCCGCCTCCATGCCTCGAGAGCATCAATGATCACCATAAGTTCTGTGTTGTATATATCGCAATTGTATTCCACTGGTGAGTGTGTTTTTGAAATGTATGCCATGGGGTGTATCACTCCTTCATCATAGTGCTGCAACAACACCCCAGCTGAGACGTAATCAAAGGCAACTGTCTCTATAATGACCTCCCTGCCATAATGAAAATATCAAAGAATTGGCGCCATTGAGAACGCAGTTATCATTGGCACAATGGCCAGCTGTTCTGATTCCCATCCAGATAGGTCATCTTTGTTCGTAAGTCTCGTTAGGGGTTCTGCCTTCTCCGAGTACTTGGGAATATACCTTCAATTATAATTTCAACCCTGAGTATCTGTTATACTTCAAACACATCATTCCACCTTCCATTTGTTGTCTTGTTTTCTGGACACCAATTCCGCACAGTTTGCACTTTATCCTTATCCATCAAAATCCGTTTTGTTGATATAATCAAACCTATGTACTTCACAGTTTGCTTATGGAATTCGCACTTTTCCTGTTTCAAATATAGCCCAACTTCCACAAGATGTTGCATAACCCATTTAACATGTTCCACATGTTCCTCTTCCATATTACATTATATCAAAATGTCATCCAAATAGGCCGATGGAAAATTGTCCAAAGCTTCTCCAATAGCATTCTTAGTATACCTTTGGTAATTGGCAGGGGCATTTGTTGTGCTGAATTGCACAACTGTTGGTTCAAGTAACCCATACCGAGTCCAGCAGGCTAACTTATATTGATCCCTTTTCTCAGCTCAGAACGCATTATATGCCCATCTGACCTGAAGTGGCGTTAGCTTACTGGAGGAGGTTTAGTTTTTCTCATAGTAGGGGAAGAGGGTACAAATTGTTATTGGTTTTACTGTTTATATCTCGATAATCAGTGCAAAATTGGAGTCCCCCATCAGGCTTCTTTGCAGACAGGGCAGGTGCTGCAATTGGTGACGATGATTGTTGAATAAAATCATTCAACAAATTATCTTCCAACCATCCTTTGAGGACACTCAACTCCACTCTTGAGATTGAATATAACGGTTCTCAACCTTGTGCTTTGCCTTTCTTTGATCGTACCTCGTAGTCGATACCTGGCCGAGGTGGGGGAAGCCTCCCTGTCATAACCCTACCAATCAAACGTAGAAACTCATGATACTGTTTGGGAACAATCTTTTCCAGGGGTCATTCCTTCAAGTGTTTCACTTCGATATCCTTAGTGATATCATATTGTGAGGTATCAAAAATTGTTCACTTCCCCTTCTTCACAGTTGGGATCAAAGGAGATCCAGTGAATATTACAGTATGTGCTCGGAACGGTCATTGTGCTCGGATGTGTAGTTCCAATATTTCTTCCATTTACAGGTAAGTCTGTTCCAGGGGTTCCTTCAGCACTGCATAGACTGTAACTGGTGTATCATGGCAACATGCGGTGCAATATTGTGACCCAAATCTGACTGTATTTGATGTGAATTGGACTGCTATGGAATTTAGTCATACACAGGGAATCTCTAGAACTGAGATATTTTTCTCACATCATAACAATCATTGGTAATTGTTCCTCATGTTCCTGAATTATCTTCCATACATTGTCAAGATGTGTAATATCCCCTGATTCAATAGGTCTTCAATTGATGACCTCAACTTGCTATTTTTCATTCATATCCTGCAGAGGTATCTGGTGATGGCAAAAAAAATCTTGATCCATAAATGCTATACCTGTAGCCCCACAATCGATCAGCTCATGTCTAGGTAATTCTTGGATATCCACGGTCAATGTACAGGTCACAACTAAGTGATTTCATTCCATTGATCATTCCAAAACCTCCAACTTACAAACTGATAAACGCGAAATTCCAACCTATTTTGAATCATTCAAAACAAAAGATTTCCTGTCAACCAATGAGCCATCTGTGTTTGGCTAACCTAAACGTTTCCTGATCCCTCAGAGCCACTGCTGGTTCATATGTGCATATCGTCAGCTCCAGCCGCCTTGAACCTCTGCGTCGTTTTTCACGCTGCGCATTCTGCTACTCAGTTGTTAATCCCAGTTCAGTACAAATATCTCCCATCTGAAAACTTTCTGCCCTCTCCTCTCCCAAATTCCTTCTGTTGCCTGCGCTGAGATCCATAGGCATCGGTCTGATATCTCCAGCAACTGTTCCGGCTGAGGCTGGGGCTGGACCTTTTGCAGGTGCTGGGGTCAGTGTTAGGAACTGGTCCAGGTAACCTGCCAGCAGTCCAGGTTTGAACGGCAAAAATGGGACGCTTCAGTTCCCGACCGGTCCAAAAACCCGACCTGGCGCCTCTCAGTGAGGCAAACCCTGACCCGTACCCGTCAACCCATGGGTTGCACCAGATATGGCTAGACACATTGAGTCAAATCTCCGGTTCTGCGTTTTGGCTTTCACTATTTATCGTCGCATTCATATATGCTGCTGGTAATCCCAAAATATTGACTTTGGTACGTCGCTGTCTGTTGTTGATGTATTGACCCCCTCAATGATGAAATCAAACAGAGCCACACTCCCTACCCAATCCTGAAAATGAGCGTCAATGGAGCATCAACGATTGTTGGTCGTGTATCCTGGGTAATCTAAGGGGCAATAGGTTACAGACAGCCATAAACGAAGTATTCACCGCCTTCATAGTCAAACGAGAAAGCGAAACGCTCCCTGCCCCATCTTGAAAATGAGTCTCAACAGAGTGTCAACGATTGTTGGCCATGCATCATGGTGATTCCCAGCGCGATGTGGCCTTTATTGTTTATATACATCATTTTGGTCGTTTTTGTACAGTACAAGGCTCATGAACACTTTGTGGCAGCATTGGTAAATAAAATCAGTTGTTACAGTCCAGGAGGGTGTCGCAGGAATATCCCTTGCTTTTCTGCCTATATAGGCTGCCGACTCCATGTTTCTGGATTATTGTGATCAAGCGTCACGCATATTGCCGAAGATGCAAGACCACCAATCGTTGACGCTCCGTTGATGCTCATTTTCACCATGGGGCAGGGAGGTTATCGCTATCCCTTTTGCCTATAATGGTGGCCAACGATATGTTTCTGACTGTGTATGACCTATCGTCCTGGAGATCACCCAGGATGCAAGACCAAACATCGTTGACGATCCGTCGACACCCATTTTCAGGATGCAGTGGGGAGATTGTCGGTGTAATTTTTCAGTTTAAAGGCGGCCAATGCTTCGATTATGTATAACTGCGCCCACATCAATTCTTAATTACCTGACTTACAAAACCTAACATTGTTGATGCTCCATTGACACTCATTTCGCCACCCACATAACCACAATGTGCAATCGGTTGATTTGGCATAGTATATCATTCACATTGTTTTGGCAACCTTTCTATCATTTTCATTCACTTTCTCCTTCATCACCACATTGTTCTTTAATAATACATATAAATATATCCTTTAAAATATACTTTACAGTATCCGCTAATGGTAGATAATGATACACTGAAAAATCAGGATTCTTTCGATCAATGCTTATCCTCACTTGCAGGTTCGCTCTGTTGGCTGCTGTCGTCTGCAAGCTGAATATTAACTGCATTACCACACAGCAGATAGTGTACTATCGAGTGGATGTTCCTTCATCAGTCACCATATTTGGATCAAAATCTCCATAGTGCTAGCTATCTTATGCAAAGGTATCAAAATTGAAAAATTGAGCCACGAGAAGAGGAGCATGTCGATACATTTATCTGGGTGGCAATTCGTCGATTTGAGAACCTTTATCTACCTGATTCTCACTGGGTGGTGCAAGTGGCGTTCAGTGCAGAGGTGGCGACGGTTCTGGTGTGGGCCCTCTGTGTCAGTCAGGTGGAGGTGAACCTGTTCCTTTGCGCCTCCAACGTGTCTACCAATTCTGTGGGGTGCCATATTTGCCAGGGAAGCATCCGTCCCTGTGGTTATCACGAAGCATAGCCAGGTGTCTTTCTATCACATCCTTCACCATTCAATACCCAGGAAACTGAACTCCCCGCTTCTTTTATTCTCGGACTTCGGCACGGGGTGTCTTGATCATCTGTTGCATATCCTCCATTGCAGCCCGGAAACACCCTCCTTTGGCCATTTTGGCCATATTCAATGCCACTCGCATGTCGGACTGTTCCAGCTGTACCCAACCTGCTTGCCTTGCCATTGTAGCAGACATTTTGAAAACGTACAAGAAATTAGTTGCTGCGTCTAACAATGACATTCAGCTAGTAGCTCAACCATATATGCTTCCATAGCCTCCTCTAAGGTGATTAAAGCCTGATTCATCCATTCTCAGGGATGCCTATCACGAAGTTTGTCCATCCGTATCCCAGAGCTGACAACATCATGATGCTCCACTTAGTGGACTGTGCGGACAAATGCCTTGGTCAACCGTGGTGTGTTCCCGTCACGAACAGCGATAAAAAGTCACGTATCTCGCCACCTAGACCCACTGTACATTAGATGGTCAGTTGATGGCAGTTTGCCGTGATAAGGATGTACTCACATCCAATTGCATGCTGCATCGTATTCTTTCTGCTTCCAGTCTTATGGACTATTTTTTACTGTGCATCCTGGGTCATGTTTTCAGTGTCTGCATGGGCAGCATTGTGGTGGACTAACTGCTGTCTGCGTTGTTCCTGTGTGCCAGCGAGTGATGCAAGGGACGAAGCGCCTGTCGATCGGCTTGATCCGGATCCACTCTGACCTGGCTGAGGTGTTGGTTCAGCCATGATTTGCTGGGGTGGGATAGGAGAGGAAGGTGATAATGAAAAGAAGTGGGAAGTCCTGAGGAATATATAGTCAGCTTCAAGTCAGAATGGAATAAGTGACAGCCCACTTGCTCGTTGCACTCAAGATGAATCCTGCTGTGTGTGGCTGCAAGTTGCAAGGGTTTCCCACTGTCCCGCGATTTGCAGTAAGTTGTTACAATGTTCCATGTTTCTTTACAGGGGTCAATAGAGGTGTACAACAGCGGAAGACTCATGATTGTCAGATACAAACAGGAAATTCTTCGCGGGAAAGGACGTCTGGTGATGATTGTTTCAAAAATTCCCCAGGATGTTAGATGCAACTGACGCAAACAATCACGTCATGCTGTACGGTAAGCATAACTATTCCCATCGTAGTGAAAGTTACAATGCCAATTTTGCTTTGTTCAAGTTGATCAAACGTACCAACATTGACATAAAAGACGCAGCTTGCCTCCATAATGTCCATATCTTGCAACATCCAACATCGCCCCAAACAACAAAGTCAACACAAACTACAATGGTCAATGCTCCGAAAATGAACTTCTAGCCACTGCAGATGGGCAATTACAGCAAACCGACAAAGAGTTCCATAAGACTACATCAACATGCGTATCAAGGCAAGAGCGGCTTGCAGGGAGAAAGAGTCCGAGCCCCTGGTGCATTGCGCATCTTGCGATCCAAAATAAAGATTGTGGCAGAGAAACTACGAGCAACGTACTTGTTAGGCAATAAAGAGCAAGAGAAATGGATCGAGGATTATGTTGAGAGAGAAACCGCTGTGGAAAGATAGCCAGTTGAAGACACAGTGGCAACGATTGAGCAGGAGCAGGAAGATATTTTGGAAAGCTGAAAATGAAGGATTACCAACCTGAGAGCCGAAAAATACATACCAGGAGATGTTTAATAATATCGGTGTGAGTCTGAGCGATTTTGCAAGTTCCAATAATGACGAGGATATTCAAATGAGGATGATGCAGATACAGTGCTGGGCAAGCTGAACAAAGATGATAAACTCAGCTGGGTGATGGGCACAATCTCCAAAATGGTACAGCAGCGCATGAACAGGTTTCGGCAGAAGCAGATGAAGTTTCACGAATTGACACAACTGGGATGGAGGGACGGAGCCAACAACTGCTGTGAAAGAGATACGAAGTATGGCACAACCGAATTGAGGGTTCTGGCAGTCGTTACACTGCACACGGATGATATTGTAGCCTCACCTGCACCCACAAAATGAGCCGAGCTTTTGGAGATTCTTGATATTGTGCCCGGAATATTGAAACTGCTGCAAGGGACTTCTCGACCAGGATGTAGTCATATCAAGCTAGGTTCCAGGAAGCCGTAGTCAAACAAAGGCGTAGAGTGTCTTCTGTCTGACGCAGAGGCCGATTCAACACCTATTCCAAAAGTGAAGCCTGTTGCACCCGTAAGCTTTTACCTCTGCATACTGCCTGCCCAGCTACTCACACTATGGAAATTGCATTCGGACAAAGAAATGGTAATATGTCTGGCATGGCCAGAGGAATAGATAGCCCAATTGCATCATTTGATGTCGTATCTCACTGGAAAGCAATTCGTGTACCAGTTTTGCTATGTGTCAGCTTGGTCTTGATTTCAGTGATCAAATTGTGAGATACAATAATTCGGCGGTGCATGTGCAAGCGTCAGTCCCACCATGCGAAAGGTTTTGATTCCAAATCAGGCTGTAAGACGACTAATCAACTCTATATCTTTTTGCCTGTTACTGTCAAGTGAGAAAGCATAAACTAAATTAGTGACCAAATTTACTAACAAAATTTAAGGGAGTGATGTCATACAAGTCGTAGAAGGAGCGGTAACTGCTCAATCCGAATCTGTCTGAATGATGACTGTCATGCAGCATTCATACATGTGTCTAACTGCATAACTCTCTGCACAGACCTGGTGCACATGGTTGATATACTTCAAATTGCTTCCAGTACGTCATGGAAATCAAGGAGAAGGAGCTGGATATGGAAATGTCAGGAGGTTGGGCTCGATTAATCAGAAACTAGTTGAAGAATCCACATGCCCTAAATTGCCAGCCGAATGCGCGGGAATGTGATAGGGCCACGTCATCCTTCACTCAGATGATGTGGATCATGGTTGATCTGAAATTGAGAGGCCACAAAGTTTCTGGATGCAAATGATAATACAGAAAAATGCGATATTGTCTGTCAATTAAGACGACGCAATTGGTAGCATAGAATTAATGAGAGTACGATGACTGTATGGATATGGATGTGTTGAAGGTGAGCATCACCGGAGTGTCAATGATTTTTAGTGTTTCACTTTCGGCAACCAAAGGGCTACATTGTGACATCCTTCCAAATTTAATGTATTGGTTGGCTTTATAGCTAAAAATGCAAGCAACACGCTCGTTGCCCCATCCTAAAAATGAGCATCAACGGAGCATCAGCAATCTCTGGCCTTGCATTATAGATATTCCAAGGGCTGTGCAACCATATTCATCCATAATCGAACAGTTGGCTGCCTTTATAGGCAAAAATGCCTCCGACAACATCCCTACTATGTCCTCAAAATGATCGGCACCAGAGCATCAACAATTTTACGTCTAGCAACTCGCATAATCCAAATGCTCTGCATCGGCATAAATCCATAATGCATGTGTTGGCAGCTGTTATGGGTAACAATGGTACTAACAATACCCCTACTATCTCCTTAAAATAAGCATCAGCGGTGTGGTAACAATTTTTGTGGGGCTCAGGAAGCTTCACAGCAATGAACTGCTTTGCATAGTTCCTAAACTGAATTTTTAACGTTCAGTCCTTTCAATATGTCCCTGTATACAACTTCACAACTCTGCATGCATTATCTCACAGGTCGTACTGTTATCTTGCGTGTAGTTCCAGAGTCGATATTTCAGAACCAGTGTTCAACTTTACTATAACGTCCCATTTGACATTCTCTCAACTCGAATAATGCAGCTTTCAAATTCCAATGACAATGTTGTATTCCCAACCTTTAAATACGGTGTTGCTAGACGTTATGATATCTTCCCAAATTGAACATGTCATGATTCGTGAAATGAGCGACCTTGCATTACCAATCCTATTTGATGCCTGGTGGGCTTCTATCAATGTGCACTCTCAGTTTCCTATTGCGTGGAATAATTGTACACAAGCAACTCCATGGCAATTCTATTTGCACTGCGGAAGTGTGGAGACCAGCAGCCATCCCATCATATGTGTTGTGTGTCATCAAGTTCTTTGCCATCCGTCAGAACATGGGTCCAACTCACTCAGGAAATACTTACTGCCAAAAGCGCACAATGAAACATTACACGAATTAACAGAGTCATAAGTTTCTGAATGGACAAGTTCAACCATTGATGAAACAGCTTTGGCCAAACTGAAGAGACAAGGCAGTCGAGAAATTACAATAGTAAGTTTCCAGAGGAAATTCATATTCGACAGTTAGATTTTACCTATGCTGTTACAATCAACAGACGCAACGCTCAACACTGGCCGCATTGGACTTTGCAACAGCCGAATTTCCCCAAGACACCTGGAATCGCTATCTTATGTTAAGATGTGTTTTGGCTCATATTGCTTGGAATGCTTTATCAAACTTCGAGGTGCGGTGGTTATATAATGCATTACACACCAAGCTGCGGTCGCCATCAGCCAGCACTCTTAGCAACATTTGCCGGAGGGAGTACTCACTCACAGTGCATGCAATTTCCAAGCAATTGCGATCAAGAAATAAAGTTAACTTAGCTTTGGACGGGTGGATATTAAAGAGCAAATAAGCCATATTGTTGGTCGATGCTTAATATATGGATCGAAATTGGGCATTGCGAGAAGTACAGCTCATTTACGACGTGGTTGATTGCCTGCTATTTTCTTATTTCGAAAGCAAATTAAGGATAATAGGTGCAGGGTCTGCATACTGGGGCAAGGCTAGCCATACATTTGAAAGAGGATCTCAATCGTTTTGAGCTTACCGACAGCCGTGTAGTTTGAATTATGACTGACAACGCTTTCCCAAACTATAAAATTTCTCAAGAACAACAATCAACCCTTGCAGCCTCGGGAATCGAGTCACCTGCAATGAGGAACCACATACTATCCATTGTGCACATCGTTCAGCTTGCTTTGGGTGTGTTCATGAGCAGTCACACTGTAAAAGGCTGCACCAAGTCTTGGCAATCCCATGAGCGCGATCAGCTCTTTGGAGAGAATGAAAGCACAGCAGTTGGGAAGAGTCAAAGACTGCGAAGAGAGGGCAATGCTAGAATCAATCAGGTGTCAACTGTGAGACCAGGTTCGGCAAACACATTTGAGAAATTTCGTCTTTCAAGACATTTTGGAAGTCCTGGAACTGACCTTCACAAAGCAAAGAATGCGTGCTGTGTTGATTATGCTGATACCTGGTTGTCGAAACAAGTTCATTGACTGTAACAAGCCAAAGTACCAATTGCAGTACTACTTACTATGGGTGTGAACACACAGTGGAACTCGACTCTGGAGTTGCTTGAGTGACCCTACTGATTAACACAATTCACCGATGAGTGACTCAAAAATCCAAAATGGAATGATTACCAGCCACTCTTCCCAACACAGGATGAATGGACCATCGTCAAGTACGTCGTGGAGGTTTTTGGGCCATCCTGATACTGGACCCTGTGGATGTCAAAAGGCCTATTGTTACTCGACATCACGATATCACTGTCTTCAATGACATGTTTGATGATGTGGAACACATTATGTGAGATTTAGCTAGGAAGAAGACTCAATGTAAGAAGGACTTATACTTCGCCATGAAGTTTGCACAACAGAAGTTGTCAAAATACTAAGCTGAAGTAGCTCTAATGACTGGTATGCTTCGCATTTCAGCATATATCCTTTATCCTCTCTGGAAGTTGCGATCATGTAGAAAGTGGGACAAGGGAATGACTATTAATCCTGAGGATGAGACTTCTTATACTACCCAATACCATGAGGCATTTCTGAAGTATGTTGAGAACAAATACTGTGCCAAAGATTGACAAATAGCCATCATTAAACCCGAAAATGCTGAGGGCAGCAATTGCTTCCTCTCAGCAAAGGCTTCTGGATTTCGTCAATCATCTTTTGATCCATATGATTTGTGCAGCGATGATGACAAATACTTAGCGACTAAAAGCATGCCTGAAATGACACCCCGAAGAAGCCATCGCGGTGCACCCTGATTGACAGCCAGAAGGATCTACTTGATTTTACCGGCTGAAGCACCACAGAACTGGGGGCAAGTTAATCCCAATCTTAATGATTACCACTTCTACCCTATGGAGATTAGCAGTAGATTTTGGTTACCGGATATCACCTTCTGGTGACGTCAACAAGAGGACACACACCCAAAATATGCCGATCTCTTCAATGTGGCATGGGACATATACTCCATCATACCACATGGTGTCGGAGTGGAGGCCAGTTTTTCCCCTGGGCGAGCCATTATTGGCTGGAGACAGTCTGAAACCAGTAGCGAGACCCTTGAGGAAAAGGTCTCAGTACCGTTGTTTGCTCAAGCCAATAACAGTATATTGGAAGGCAGTTACACAGCATTGGATACCACGCAGACTGAGAACGAATTGGAATTGAAGAGAGAGGTGGAGGAAAGAAAATTGAACAGAATGGACAAGGTGCACGACTTTATGTAGTTCTGGCAGGGCAGCCGAAACCTACCTGCTGCACAGAAAGAATGTCACGCCCAAAACAAGCGAATGACAGCGGAAGGATACAGTTCAGATACCGATGAGATCATCAAAGCATACTGGTCACTCCTTCAACATGATAGTGTGGCTGCATTTAAATTGGCAGACAGATCACTGCTGCCACCAGGTTTGTCTGCAAAGTACCTCCATGGAGGACGAACTCAAGTAGTAAATGTCCGCCAAATTGAAAGAATCGACTGCCATCCAGCCGAAAGTGATGAGGACGGTGCACCAGAATGCATTTCTGCCACCTAACATTGGCTCGACTCGAATCATGACTTGGAAAATCCAAACGCAACCGATGACAACTGGGAGGCAGACAACAAACCTGATATCAAGCTTGACAATTGCATCAAGGTACTAGAAAGTCCTGAGCAGCAGGATGTGAGTGCCGCACCAAATGTTTGCAGAGTGATACGGCCAACATGGAGGTCAATGAAACAGTCTGAACAGGGGTTGATGATAGTTGCTGCAAAGGAAACAAGGAGGAATAAGGGAATCAAGAAAAAGTAGGACAGAATGGGTCAATATGTTGTCACCAGGTTCTATATGTTGCATGACCGAGAATTTCACTTAGAGAAATATTATGGGAGAATATTGAACAGTCCCATGTGAATATTTGGTCAGAAACAGAAGTGTGGTGGGCGAATTGAATCATTGGCCAAGATATCACAAATTTGGTAGAACGAGAGTGACCCGTGCAAGAAAATTACTAGGCTCGCCATTGCCAAAGGGCGGAGTCTCAATCAGGCCGATAGATGACCATTAAGTGGACATAATTATTCGTACAATTATCCATCGCTGCAGATATTGATTACACAGTACATTACAATGAGCATCAACCAAGAGTCACCGATTTCTGGTCTTGTAAGAAAGGTAATTGTAAAGTGAATTGGTCGCTGTGATACTTAACAAATGTATTGGGTGTCATCAGAGGCAAAACAGCGAGCGATGCAGGTGACCACTCCATTCTGAAAATGAGCGTCAACCGAGCGTCAATGATTTTTGGCTTTGCATCTTGGGTTATTCAGGTGTTGATTTGTGGTACTGAATCATATACAATGTATTTGCAGCTGTTTCAGGCAAAATGAAGCGTGGTATCTTCATTACCCCATCATGACAATGAGTGTCAAAGGAGCATCAACGATTTTTAGTCTTTTAAGTCAGGTAATTGAAAAGTGATCTGGTTGAGGTTAGGTATAATGATTATAATCACAGCATTTATAGGGAAAAGAGAAAGCGACACAGTCATTGCCCCATTCTTAAAATGAGCGTCTACCAAGCATCAACAATTTTGGGCTTTGCATGTTGGGTTATCTAAGTGTTGATTTGTGGTAATGATTCATATACAATGTATCTGTGGCCTTTTCAGGCAAAACAATGCCTGGTATGTTTGTTACCCCATCATGAAAATGAGTGTCAACAGCACGTCAACGATTTTTCGTCTTTCAAGTCAGGTAATTGAAATGTGATCTGGTTCCGGTTAGACATAATGAATGTAATGGCAGCATTTATGGGTAAAAGAGAAAGCAACATGGTTATTGCCTCATTCTGAAAATGAGCGTCAATGGAGTGTCAATAATTATTCGCTTTGCATCATGGGTTATCTAAGTGGCGATTGATTGCAGCCATCTATAAACAAGGTATTAGCCGCCTTTCGTGGCACACACAACAGCAGCATGCTCCCTGCCCCATCCTGAAACTGAGCCTCAACGGAGCCTCAACAATTTTTAGTCTTGCATCTTTGGTAATTGATGTGTCGCTTTGTAACAATAATGCATATACAATGTCGTGGCGGCCTGTTCAGCCAAAACATTGCACGATATCTTTGTTACCCCATCTTGAACATCAGCGTCAACAGAGCCTCAACAATTTTTGGTTTTGTATATTGGGTAATCAAGGCATCGCACGGATACTTGAGCTCATAACAGAACCATTGACTGCCGTTGTTGTCCAAAATACAACTCATAAATGGGAAAACATTGAGTCCAAAATGATTGATATCACAACCTGCAAAGCATTCAAAAAATGATTGCTGGATGTTGTATGAGCAATTTTGATCAAATACTATTATCAAACAGCAAAAGCATGAGCATTATATGAATCTACAGACGGACCCACTGGACAATCCACTGACAACCAACCCAATTCAGAGAGCTTGGGAGATTTGCATTGAACCATACTGGAATCGACAGTTCGCGTGATTTGACTATCCGGACCGCCATTTTGGCGACTGTTTGGTACCGACCCGAACCCGGACCTGAAGTGATAGTCTGGAACCATTGCTAACACTTTCCTGCGGTTAGGGGGACGATGCGAAACCTTTCCCCCCTTCTGTCTTCTGTGCGGCTTTTTCTGCCCAGTGTTGCTGAATCTAGTTGTCCCGTTTTTGACACATGGCCACAAATGCAGAGAGCACTTTAGGGATGTCATTATATTCAAATGAATCCTGCATCACTTCTGATGGGCCGATCCTCAGGGTGTTCTTCGGAGCCCATGGATTCCAATCGAAATCGGTGGCAAGAACTTGCATCTTCGCTTAATCCTGAGAGATCTTATGTCACTGTTGTTGAATTTCTCGGAAATTCCGTTCAGCTGTGGCCACCTTGTCAGGGTACCCAATAGCTGCTTCCAGGACCTGTACAAATGCTGGTTGGTCACCCAGTCCTATCATTCACTCTTCCCGGATGTGTGCCAAGATCTGGACAAGGGCTCCTCGCCACAGGCGATTGGATTCATACAGAATGTTCAATTGCTTGTGCGGAATGCAGCTCGGTTCGATTTGAATGACCATCCATAGATGAGCAATCCGGCCTCTTCCCTCTGTTCAATCTGACCCTGAAAAGTCTGTGGAGTCTGGAAATATTGGGCCTTTGTCCTCCAGGCCCTGGGGAGCAGCCAGAGCCACCCACACTGCCAAGGTTAGGGCATTGACTAGTTGCGTCCATAAATTCCTCACCTCCTCTTCAGATTCTTGTGTGTCCTGGGTCTTCACTATTAGGTCCACATGTAACTCCTCCGAGGTTCCATCAGCTGCAGCCATTGTCCTGGCTTCAGTGAGTCCATGCTCAAAGCTGGGTGTCCTCTCATCCATCTCCAAGTGGCTGTATGTAAGAGGCAGACAATTTTGGGCTTTGAAGTCTGTAATTTCCTTCTGTGACATGATTATCTTTGCAGGGGGATTGCACACCCTCTGTACTGTCTCTGCAGGTTCTGTGTACCTGGCCACCTGGAACAATACCTCCTGGCATTGCAACAGGTATTTCTGTGTCTCCTTGAATCCTATGCCATCTAACATTGAGGTCAAGTGTGCTCCTATGAGTGCCTGGTTATCTGCCATCACCAGGGCAACTCGGTCATGTTGTTTTGATACGCACATTGCAGTGGATTGAGAACATCTAGGAGTGCCAATTATATCCGTCAATTTGGGAGGGTGTGCTCATCATAAGTAATACAACAATCAGCCGAATCCGCTATGACCTAGACATTGTTGCTGGTGCTGCTGAGTGTCTTTCTGTTGAGTTTGTTCTTGTGCAGGTATGATCTTCTCAGTCACAAGGTTCCGCAGAGTCACAGGGAAACCAAAAGTGTGCTCCCAAGTATCTGATCCAGTGTTATCCAAAAGCTGCATTGTTAATATCCAAGCCTCCGCCCACTCTAGCTGTGTCTGTCCAGTGAAGATTGCATGGGGAAGGAACAGTTGATTGTTCCCAAAGGTAGGCTTCCAAGGGTACTTCATCAAACATTGCTGCCAAAATTGTTTCGATACCATTTTATGCCTTTAAAGATTCATGTTCAAGAGCAATCCAAGGCATTCGAGCCAGAACAAACCAAATTGTTGGAGAAGTGCATTGATTATTGCATTTTGGCATTCGAATATGGTGATTGATGTGGGTACTGGAGGTTATCCAACCCAACAAGCTGTCCCTGATTGTTGACCCAATCATCACAAATATTAGTCGAACAGTTGTCCAGTGCGGAATTATCCCAACAGGAAACCGTGCAAGGTTTGGAGCAATACTTACACCTAGTCGAGGGGTATAGTCACATTCAATATCAGGTATGATTTGTAGGGACTCATTCTAGTGTAATGGGTGAGGTTGGATGTAGGTGATATTGGAAACAATTATGTGATATGTGAATCAAGACAAAAGGGTGCTCGAAGTTTGTATCAAGGAATTAACACAAGCCACACGTCAAAGCTGTTTCAAAGTTGTCTGATGCTTTGCTATACAAGAGAACAAGTAAAGAGAGAAGAGAAGGAAATCCTGCAACACCAAACAACCTCTCTTTAAATACAATTTGTCAATCTCCTTCAGATTATTCCATATACTCCGATGTATCATCTGAATCATCCTCCATAACTGTCCACACCACCAATACAACTCTTATCAATACCACCAGGCCATATCATTTGATGTCGCAATACCTCAGACCACTTTCTTATGAAATTATACATCCTGCCCCCATTCCACAAAATTGCATACCACTTCAGCATCTCCCAACGTCTCCACCTTTCGGTAACACTATTTCCTTTCCCTGTTCCATTACTCATTACCTTAGCCGTGATATTACCTTTCATTATAAATTTCTGAATGTTTCACATAGTGTAATATAAGTAACTGAATCTGTAGTCCAATTAGTATAATGTATTTGATCTTTTTGATTGATTATTTCAATCTGGAAGTTATCAACCTGCTGCTTTTGAAATTAGGTAGTATGATATCTACAGTGAATGAGTGAAATTTCAGATGACTGTATTTCAGTTTTTCAGTTTCCATCATTGTCATAGTTTTGCAAACTTCCAGACAATTCTTCAGATATATATGTAATAATCAAATCTACTCAAACCACACATAATTTAATACATAGTATTTTTATTACTTTTGTCCTTCTCTATTAACATACTTGGTATACTGCAATTGTCTCATATAATCTATATTCTTGAACAGATTGTCAACTATTCAGTCTCGTTGATTAACATTCCAATATAACCAATAGTTGAAAAGCTTTTTCTTCTAGTTACTACTTTTACTATATCATACAACTGTCATTGCGATTTTCCCCACGTATCTATAAAACTTCCCCTTTTCATATTTGACAAAAAACTCATTGATTGTCAACAACTCTGCAATGGAATCTGTTAACCTGTGGAACCTTACATCTGGAATAAATGTGTAAACCTGATTTACCAACTTTACCTTATCATAATTGTTACAAACTATATGTCCAAATTTTTGGTAACTGTCCACTGGGGAGTCTGGAGGCAAAATCATTGCCAAAGCCATCACCGTCTCTATCAGTAACAAAATTTGAATCCGACAACATTATGATAGTTCTTGATGGGTGGGAGTGGGGATAGGAGTGGGGGTGGACTCCGGAGTGATGTGTTGTTTGCATGGCCATTGATTAGCGCTCTGAGGGAGTAATGCGTATTTTAGTCACCTATCGGCTGCATCTAAAAACCCTAAAAACGGACCAGACAGCTACGCCGCAGCAAAAATATAGCCGGCTGACAGACTTCACGACGGAAGGACAATATGCAACCTCGTAGGTTTTCTTGTTTGATTAATATATACTGCAATGAAATTATGTATCCTACCGGTCTGTATGAAGTGCCAGTACTTGAAGCAGCTGAGGACTGCTTTGCTGCCAAGAAGGGAACTGATAGTTGGGGTGAGGTTAACCGTATTTGAGGCCATTTCTCAATTCACCAAAATTTCTTCGTTCGCGATCATTAACCAGCCGATGAATGTGACACTGAAAATTCCTTGCCAGCCCGGAAACAGGTTGATAAACGCCATACAGAATCATTCTCTAAGGCTTCTTTGCTCTCATTCCCAGAATTTTTCGTCGCTCGCAAGCTGTTGGCTGACTTCGCTAGCTCAGTCGGCTGACGGGTGGTTTTCGAGCGCAAGGCTTCATTTGTCATTTCACAAATTTTTGTTTATAAACGTATCAAGTTTTATCGAACCCTTATCGAACCGTCTATAAAGCAGATACTAAGTAGTCCAAGTGTTATCTTGAGTAAATACTTATATACTTAGTACCAAGTTATGTTAGGTACTTAAGTAGTATTCATGTACGTAAATTGCTTTACTTTGGATGATAAAACTTCAGGGTTTCACTCTTCACCTCTACCTACTTAAGCAGGTGCTCTTCCAACACACCTTCGATTGAGCTGCATTTACATAGATAACAAAGGTGAATCTTCCCTATGTATAGCCGCAGGTAGCGTTACATTCTCAACTACGTAAGTACGGTGTGCAAGCCGGTTTATTAGCACGAATATCTTGATAAAAGGCCCTGCATTTCAGGGCCTCTCCCTCTATCTTTCAAGTCGCAGCTAGCTTGTGTTTCCACCTTCCCAATTCAGTCAGTTTTCGATTGACTTACAAAACCCCCTTTTCGTATCAAAAAGTCCCTGCCATGCTCACTGCCGCCCTTGTTCTTTTCACTACTGTTGCCCCGAATGTGCTAGCCCATGAGCACAATGGCGATCCATCGGTGTATCAAGCTGCCCAGGGGCCTCACAAAGATAGCTTTTGGTACCAGACATTGCCTGGGGATGGTACAAATCCTTCCCTTGCGTGAATGACCTGTTCTAACCCGGTTTCTTCTGTACATCCTAGGAGGAACCCAAGTGAGTCTTGTTATGAACCACCGTCAGCTTCCCACTTGCAAATGCAGAGTTGTCCGCTTACATCCCATCCTTCCATCTAGGCCGATTCGGTCTTCTCCGGCATCTCAACCTTTGGGCGACTCCCCTACGTCCCTTGCCTCGCATCCGATGCCGAAAGTTTCGATATTGCGTTTTTGGGAGCACCCTTTGATACTGGCACGTCATATAGACCTGGTGCTCGCTTTGGACCTTCAGGCATTCGTCAAGGTTCTCGCCGACTCAATTTATAGTATGTCTCTCTGACAGTGAATTGCTGTGGCTTTCATATGCCCTTACGAACAAGGCTCATATCGTTCTGGGTTTAGCGGGGGATACAACGTCCCTTTAGACATCAATCCTTTCAATTCCTGGGCCAGGGTCTTGGACTGCGGTGATATTCCAGTTACGTCGTTAGTGGCCAGTCGAGTGATGGCTTGATGGTGTTGCTATCTGACAGGAGGATAGATATGACAACGAGTACGCCATTAAACAGATTGAGAATGGCCATCATGCTCTGCTTTCCCGTGAGCCAGCAGTCAATGCGTCAAAGATAGGCCCCAATATCCACGGAAGAACTCTTCCACGTATAATGTAAGTTTCTGTTGTACTGGAGACCCAGCGCATGTTAACGCGTCGATAAGTACCCTGGGAGGCGACCACACCATTGTACTCCCTATTCTCCGCTCCATAAACCGGGAATATGGCCCCGTTACTGTCATCCACTTTGACTCTCACCTCGATACTTGGAAGCCAAAGGTATTTGGCGGTGCTCCGACTAAGGTAGCTTCAGTGAATCATGGAACATACTTTTACCAGTAAGTAAAATATCACCGTTTAAATATCCTTACGATTCAGATCCTGATACCCATGGCAGTGCTGCATTGGAAGGGTTACTTCGAAATGACACCAATATCCACGTTGGCATCCGCACAACGCTGTCAGGCATAAGCGACTATGAGAACGATGGCAATGTTGGATTTCAGATGGTAGAAGCCAGGGAGATAGATACAATTGGAATCGAAGGGATCATCAAGCGCATTGTCGACTGCGTCGGCACCCAAGACCCGGTCTACCTCTCCATTGACATTGATACCCTCGACCCTGCCTTTGCACCTGCTACTGGTACTCCAGAGACTGGAGGATGGTCGACTCGTGAACTCCGAACTATTATCCGAGGTCTCAAAAATGTCAATCTGATCGGTGCCGATATTGTTGAAGTTGCACCTGCATATGATACTAACGCAGAGCTCACCACGATGGCAGCTGCTGATATACTATTTGAAGTCATGTCGATATTCGTACGACAGGGTCCTCTATCGTATCGCAATACCGCAGCAATAGCAAGGCCTGATGAGTTGTAACGGTACTTCTGCGTGTCGGTAGTTCACAAGGGAGTGGGTGTCAATCTTGTAAAATTAGTGTTCATAACATTGATTTTTACATGAGGTGACATGGTGATTGAAAATGTTATTGTTTTGCTTGGGTTGGATTTGAAGTTGGGAACGGGTGGAATTTTTGGAGTATCAATTAGGATTTTGGATTACTTATGCTAGCAATTCATAGAATACAATGTTCTAACTTTCGCTGAACTCAGATGGCGATTGACAAATGAGTACTGTCAGGTCAGGCAGTAGAAGATCGGGCGCTCTTTTACCAGCAGGCTATCACAACAAACTGACTATATATGGTATAGCGATGGGTATAACATGATCTGAATATTAACAGAAGGGGCAAAGCAAATGTGCTTTGACTTGGTTCTTAGCTTCACCCCTTGGTCAATAGTGACACAACATCCTGCTCCAACAGCAAAATCCATTGCCTGGAATGGGCGTCCGATGTTCTGCTGCCTGACCCGAGTACTTAAACGAACTAATTCCTTTAGCTGTTATCTCTGCTTGTTATCGTGGGGGGCTATATAAAAGCTAAATACGTAACCCCCACTCAATTAAAAAGTAAAAGTGGAACCCTACCGATACATAGAGGCCGTCCCTCGCTGCCCAAGGCAGAATAAGAATGCTGTCCAATCAATCCTCACATTCACACAAGTATCTATCTTCTATGTTAGAGATTTATGCTGGATCCACAGCAACCACTGGGTTTGGCAATACCGTAATAACCCACTCAAGAGGTACACTGCCCAACACGGTTAGCGGGTATTAAGTAGCATATACAGTAGATTGTATGTCTGAAATAGGGCAATCTTATATCTGGGTGATACCTAGACAGAAATTCTGATTTCTGAAAACTACTGTAACTAGTGATAGTATTTGTGCTAGTTAAGTCAAAAAGTATTCATTTTAAGTTAGTTGTTACCAAATCAGTACAATTTCAATATACTAAGTAGAAGCTAGATATGGCAAGGAGAAAGAAATATTCATAAAGTGTAATTATGTTTATTCTGTAGTTGCATGATTATATTACTTAATTACCTACTATTATACACTATATTACAGTACTATTCATACTTCAATTATTGCTAATACCCTCTCATATTTATAACTAGTATACTGTTTCAACTTATAAATATTCTACTTTACAAGTTTAAGAGATAAATAGTTACTGGCTCTACATTCTATACAGAACTTGGTAATCACTATAAAGGGGTAACACTATCTATTGAAATAACTTTTCACAGTTGGTAATATGGAAGGCAAATAGATCAGAATGAAGCATGTACAAATAATATAAGAAATAATCAAGATGTATATCCTATTAATGACTTCTGTACAGGTGGAGATTGGCTGCTATGGAGTAGAATATGAACTGTATATAGAAGATTACAAAAGCTACTTCAGTATATCAATATTACAAAATCACCATATGACAGTACTGAGATGTAGGTAAGAAGTAGAGTTACTAATACTGTGTGATACAGAGATTTATATACAATATAGAAAAACAGAGTTTTTTATAAATATTAAAGTAGTATTATGTTGGTACATAAAGGTGGTGTGAATACTTAAAATAATAGAAAAGAACTCTAATGTATAAAAATATACCAAAATATAAAATGTTAAGATATGAGTAGGGTGAAAATATTTCAGTTGATGGTGACTAATATCATGACTGAGTATTTCAATAATATAATAAAGTATAAAGACTAGTTTGGAAGTTGCTAACAAGTTATATAGAAAGAATGATTGTTAAATATTAGTAAATTTATGTATATTCTATTTGTACTGATTCTCTAGCTAATAAAGGCAACTGACAACTTTGAAAACTCAACTTTTAAATTCTATATAGTATTACTATATTAAATTTAGCTTGA